>TARA_R110002124_G_scaffold63978_2_pt1 | contig 95405 bp, 98 predicted proteins | sample TARA_R110002124 | Tara Oceans TARA_R110002124 (sample SAMEA4397445) | marine metagenome | biome: Polar Biome; feature: [SRF] surface water layer (ENVO:00010504); material: water (ENVO:00002006), including particulate matter (ENVO:01000060) such as... | depth 5 m | reverse complement strand
CCCGCAAAGCCTGAAGTTGAAGCATGGCGCCCTTACTTGTCACCGGACGAACTGGTGACCGTCGTCGGCGCCGGCGTGGCGGGGCTCGCTTGCGCCATCCTGCTGGCCCGAGCCGGTCAGTCGGTCATCGTGCGGGAATGGCACAACACGGTCGGAAGCCGATTCCATGGGGATTTTCAGGGCCTGGAGAACTGGAGCGACGACCGGGACATCCTCGACGAGCTGCGCGTCGCTGGCATTGAGACAAGCTTCGAGGCTCATCCCGTCCGCGAAGGCACTGCCTTCGACGCTTGGGGTCAAGCCTATCCGATATGCGGCGAGCGACCCCTTTACTATCTCGTCCGTCGCGGCGGCGAAGGCAGCCTGGAGCTCGCCCTGCTCAAGCAGGCCATCGGCGCTGGCGCCGAGGTGCGGTTCGGCGACCGCGTCGCAGATCCGGTCGGGTCGACCATTCTCGCGGTCGGGCCAAGGACTGCCGACGCCATCGCTGCCGGCTATGTCTTCGAGACCGATCGGCCGAACGGCAACTGGATCGCCTTCAATGATCGGCTCGCGCCGCTCGGCTACGCCTATCTCCTGATCCACGCCGGCCGCGGCACGGTGGCGAGCTGCATGTTCACCGGCTTCAAGCGGCAGGCGGAACATGTCGAACGCACGGTGGCCTTCTTCCGCGAGAAGGCAGGGCTTGAAATGTGCGATCCCAAGCCGTTCGGCGGTTTCGCCAACTTTCGTCTGCCGCGCACCGCTCTGCAGGGAGGGCATCCCGTGGTCGGAGAGCAGGCCGGGTTCCAGGACGCGCTCGCCGGCTTCGGCATGCGCTATGCTCTGCGCTCGGGCATTCTCGCGGCTCGTAGCCTGCTCGAGGGAACTGACTACACGCGGCTCTGGCGTCAAGAGCTTCTGCCGCTGCTCAGAACGGGCGTCAGCAACCGGTTCATCTTTAACAACGCGGGCGCGCGCGGGCGGCGCTGGGCGCTGCGCGGGATGAGCCGCTCCAATACGGCGGCGAAGCTGCGACGCCTTTATCGGCCGTCGGTCCTGACCCGTCTCGTCTACCCGCTTGCAGTTTGGCGCTACCGGGCGCCGCTCGGCGATCCGAGTTGCGATCATGTGGCCTGCGCCTGTGTCTGGTGCCGCCACGGCGTAGGCCATGCCGCGCCAAGCGACGTTTAGCTCGCTCTGCCGGAGAAGGAGTAATAGTACTTATGGAAGTCATCGATCTTAAGGGCCGGAAAGGCCTTGTGGTCGGCATAGCCAACGAGCACAGCCTTGCCTGGTCGGCGGCCCAGCATTTCCGGAACGCAGGGGCCGATCTGGCCATGACCTATCTGAACGACAAGGCCAAGCCGTTCGTCGAACCGCTCGCCCGCGAGGCCGGAGCATCGCTGTTCCTGCCTTGTGACGTTGCCGAGCCGGGTCAGTTGGAGGCTGTGTTCGAAGCGATAGATAAGGAATGGGGCCGGTTGGATTTCCTGCTGCATGCGATCGCCTGGGCCCGCAAGGAGGACCTGCACGGACGGCTGACCGATTGCTCGGCTGAAGGCTTCGCCGAGTCCATGCTGATCTCCTGCCACTCTTTCATCCGCATGGCGAAGCTCGCCGAGCCGCTCATGGACAAGGGCGGCAGCCTGATGACCTTAAGCTATTACGGCGCCGAGAAAGTGGTCGACCACTACAACGTGATGGGTCCGGTCAAGGCCGCACTCGAGGCCTCGGTCCGCTACCTGGCTCATGAACTCGGGCGCCGCTCGATCCGGGTTAACGCGATCTCCGCGGGCGCGGTTGCAACCCGTGCCGCGTCCGGCATCGAACATTTCGACGAACTGTTGAATGAGACCGTCCGCAAGGCGCCGCTGCGGCGTACTGTGGACGCCTGCGAAGTGGGGCGCGCCGCCCTCATGCTGGCGAGCGACTATACGACCGCCATCACCGGAGAAACCCTCTATGTCGATGCGGGCTTTCACATCGAGGGGATGGTGTTTCACTAGTGGCGGATTTCGAACCCGACAAGGAAGTGACCGTCACAGATCCGGTATGCGGAATGCATCTGGCGCTGGAGAAGGCCGTGGCTCAGGCGGAGCATGAGGGGTGGGCCTATTTCTTCTGCTCGAATGCCTGTCACGAGCTCTTTCAGGCAGCGCCGGAGCGATATTCTTCGAGTCGGCGCCAAGTCCCGCCGGCACAGGTCGACAAAGAACCTTAGCCGCGCCAGCCCGCTGTTGACCGGAACGGCTGAATTTCGGGCAATAGCTCGCCTTGGAACAATGTCTGGTTGCGGGCGTTCTTATTTTCATTAGACTGGAGGCGTAAAGACGTTCTCTGTTTTTTACTCGGGGGTAATACTGTGAATAGAGCGTGCCGGAATCTTGTAATTCTCTTGCAGGTTCTTGCGCTCGTGATTTCTCCACAATTGGCGAGCGTCGCGCGGGCCGACGCGCCGGAACTAAAACCTATGATGATCGGCGCTTCACCCCATCATCACAATGGGGCCGCTCGCCGCGACGCTTTCGATCATGATCGCGCTGAGGTTGAGGACTCCATGAGCCGGACTTCCACAGTTCCCACGGGCTCGCCAGGCGATGTCCCGATTACATGTGATCCCTGCTGTACCGTGGGCATAGGCCACTGCGTTGCCCTCATATTTGCACTGCCAAGGATCCCGGAACCAGAGTGGATCCGCGCATTTAATGTGACACGAGTCGACTCTTTGAGCTCGCGTCAAATCGCCCCACTAGGTCACCCACCCAAAATTCGCGGCTGATCGACGCGCTCTGACGTCCCGTCACTGGCTCTCGTCATGTACGGCTGAGTAAAGCTGCTTGCGCATGAGCCTGCCGTCCCGGCGGTAGCCCGTCAAACGCTGAACTCCAAGTGGTTTCGCAATGCTGATCCGCAGAGCCTCGGCTCGCGGAGCAGGGCTTGTTGGCCAAGTCCGCCAGCGGCGCGTTGCCGGACCATGTGCAACTAAGAAATCAAGGTTGCCGCCATGCGGATATCGAACGCCCCGCAGGCAAGCAACCCGAGATCAGGAAGATCGAAATGTCGACGCACTTGAAGAACGGGCCCGTCAAGCAACGGCTTGCCCAGTCGTCGTTGGCCGGGCATGGACGCCAACAGGATATCGAACCGCTCGATCCGAAACTTACGGCGATACTCACGGCGAGCCGCACGCAGTTTCTACGTTATCTCCAACATCGCCTCGGCGACCGGGACGAGGCCGAAGACGTGCTCCAGGACTTCCATATGAGGGTCCTTGCCAAAGCCAGCCAGATCAGGGACACGGGCTCTACCATGGCTTGGCTGCGTGCAGTGCTCAAATCGGTGCTTGCCGATCACTTCCGTCGCGCGGCAGCGGAAAGAAACGCTCGCCAACTGATGGTAGCCGACTGGTTGGCGACAAACACTGAACAGGAGATGATTCCGACCGAGGAAGAAGGTTTCGATCGCATTGCATGCAACTGCTTTTACAAGCTGCTGCCCACGTTGAAGCGGGAATATGCGGATGCTCTCATGCGGATCGACCTGGCGCAGGAGCCGCGCGAGGACGTCGCCCGCTCCCTTGGCATTACGGCGGGCAATATGAGAGTCCGGTTGCACCGTGCGCGTCGTGCCTTGAAGGAAACACTCAAACGCTCATGGCGGTGCCGGGCGCACGATTGCTTCGGGCAATGTGGGCCGCCGGGTGGGCCAGAACGAGGGAATACACGCTCGACTTGCGAACTGTAACGAGGCCGCGATAAGCCCGTCGCCTATGAGGAGAAGACGGTGATAGCGCCGCTTTCCTTGTCGTATAGAGGCCGGGTGGATTTGCCACTACAGCGGATAGTGTTTCGGGACAGATTCCCGGGATGATCCGAGAGGCTGGCTTCAGGAACATCGCCGGGTTGCCAACCCTGCCCCGGAAGACCGCCGCGCTGTAACGCTTCGGGTTCCGATCCGTCTATTAGGATAAGTCAGTTGCTGAACTGCGACTGAAGTAGAGGTGCATGCCGTCACGAGCGAGCGATGGAGATTTACATGATGGCAAGACTAAAGGCGGCCCTGTTCGTATTCCCGAGCGCCTTCGTATCGCTGCCGGCCCTGGCGCAGGCGCCGGCTGATCGGCCGGGTTACTGGCATCCGGACTGGGGATGGGGTCATATGATTTTTGGTTCGCTCATGATGATCTTGTTCTGGGGCGGCATAATCCTGCTGATTATCCTTGCGGTCCGCTGGATAGGCGGCGGGCCCTCCGGTGAACACGCGTCTCCGGCCGCGCGCAAGACGCCGGTCGACATCCTTCAGGAGCGCTTCGCCAGAGGTGAAATCGACAAGGACGAGTTCGAGGAGCGCAAACGGCTTCTGTCGGATTGAACGCGACAATAGCGGGACATCAGCGGATGGCGCGCCGGACCGGCTACGGGACAAGACAACAGTTGAGGAATAGACAATGGAGAAAGTGGTTGAGTTCCCGGATCGCAGTGACAGCTCGGTCGCGGACAGACCGTCCCGCGGTGGCGCGCATATCGACCTTTCGGTAGGCGGCATGACGTGCCGTCATTGTCCGCCGATGGTCGAGAAGGCGCTTGAGGGGATCGATGGTGTCAAAGCGGCGCAGGTGAACCTCTCCTCCGGAACTGCGGCCATCGACTACGACCCCGGTCAAGCCTCAGTCGGCGACCTGGCAAAAGCGATCCGATCCGCCGGCTACAGCGCGGGCACCGCCAAGACGCGTCTCCTGATCAAGAACATGCATTGTTCTTCTTGCGTGACACGCATCGAACTCGCCCTGCGGATGACGCCCGGTGTGGTCTCGGCTCGGGCCAATCTCGGTCCCAACGCGGTCGATGTCGAGTACCAGCCGGAGGTCGTCGATTTCGCCGCGATCCGCAGGGCGATCGAGTCCGCCGGCCACAAGATCGCCGAACCCAAGCCCGCCGAGATCAAAGCCGCCATCGAGGAAGATGCCGATCCGGAAGAAGCGGCGCGCAATCAGGAATACCGTACCCTGATGCGCAAGTTCTGGTTCGCCGCGATCGTTTCGGTCCCGGTGATGGGGCTGAGCTATCCGGACCTGATCCCTGGCCTTCGTGACTGGATGCCGATGGGCAGCGAGACGCGGCGCATCGTCTGGGCGCTGTTGGGCGTGCTGACACTGCCGGTGCTTGTCTGGTCTGGCTCGCAGTTCTTCTCGGGCATGTGGGACGGCCTCAAGCACCGGTCCGCCAACATGCACACGCTGATTGCCATCGGCGTCTCGGCGGCCTTCGTCTACTCGGTTGTTGCAGTGGCCTATCCGGCGATGTTTCCGACGGTTGCGTTGGCGGAAGTGTTTTGGGACGTGACTTCAGTGGTGATTGCCCTTGTCGTGCTGGGGCTAGCGCTGGAGTTGAAAGCAAAGGGGCGAACCTCGGAAGCGATCAAAAAGCTGATGAGCCTGCAGGCGAAGACCGCGCGGGTTCTTCGGGACGGCAAAGAGATTGACCTGCCCGTAGAAGAAGTCGTGGTGGATGACATCGTGATCGTGCGGCCGGGTGAGAAGATCCCGGTCGATGGTGAACTGTCCGAAGGGTCGAGCGCGGTCGACGAGTCGATGATCACCGGCGAGTCGATCCCAATCGAGAAGCAGGTCGGCGACGAAGTCATCGGCGGCACGCTGAACAAGACCGGCAGCTTTCAGTTCCGCGCCACCAAGGTTGGCAAGGACACCGCGCTTGCCAGCATCATCCGTATGGTGAAAGACGCACAAGGTTCGAAGGCGCCGATCCAGCGCGTTGTGGACCTGGTCTCGGGCTATTTCGTGCCGACGGTGATGATCCTTGGCATTCTTGCCTTCGTGGCGTGGTATCTGGTGGGTCCGGAGCCCAGAATCATCTATGCGACCATCGTTCTCGTCACGACACTGATCATCGCCTGCCCCTGCGCGCTCGGCCTCGCGACGCCCACCTCGCTGACTGTCGGTATCGGCAAGGGGGCCGAGAACGGCATCCTGATCCGCTCCGGCGATGCGCTCCAAACGTCCGAGAAGCTGGATTCTCTTATCCTCGACAAGACCGGCACCATCACCCGCGGCGAACCGGCACTCACCGACGTGGTTACGGCCGAAGGTTCTGATGAGACGGAGGTCTTGCGTTTAGCCGCGTCCCTGGAGCGCGGCTCCGAACATCCGCTCGGTGAGGCGATCGTCAAAGGCGCGGAGGATCGCGGCATCGATCTGACGAGTGCCGAAGGTTTTGCCGCTATTCCCGGTCACGGTGTGAGTGGCGGTATCGACGGCAAGAATGTGTTGCTCGGTAACGCCAAGCTGATGCGTGATCGCGGCATCGAGATCGATGCCCTGACAGCTGACTGGGAGCGGCTGGCAACCGAGGGCAAGACGCCGATGTATGTCGCGGTCGACGGCGCCGCAGCCGGTCTGGTGGCCGTAGCAGACACCGTCAAGTCGGACTCAAAGGAAGCCATCGATCTCTTGAAAAAGATGGGCATCGAGGTGGTCATGCTCACCGGCGACAACCAGCGCACCGCTGACGCTATCGCGCGCGAGGTGGATGTTGACCGGGTTCTGGCGGAAGTTCTGCCCGACGATAAGGCCCATGAGGTGCAAAAGCTCCAGCTCGAGGGCAAGCGGGTCGGCATGGTGGGTGACGGCATCAACGACGCCCCGGCGCTTGCTCAGGCGGATGTTGGTTTCGCCATTGGCACCGGCACCGACGTGGCGATCGAGGCAAGCGATGTCACCCTAATTAAGGGCAGCCTCATAGGTGTGGTCACGGCCATCGAGATCAGCCGGGCGACGATGAAAAACGTTCGCCAGAATCTCGTCGGCGCTTTCGGTTACAACACCGCCGGAATCCCGGTAGCTATGGGCGTGCTGTACCCGTTCTTTGGGCTGCTGCTGTCGCCCCTGATTGCGGCTGCAGCGATGGCGTTCAGCTCGGTGACCGTCGTCACAAACGCCAACCGCTTGCGCTTTTTCGAACCGAGGAGGGCCGTCAAATGACGCCGGATCGCTGGATCGTTCTTATTGGCGGGCTCGTGCTCGTTGCCTTCATCGTTTGGTTCTTCTGGCTGAAGCGCGCCAAGGGCGTGCGAGCGGCGGAGACCTCCGGCGGGCACCAGGAAGTCATGGTGCTGGTCAAAGGCGGCTACACGCCCGACACCATCATCGTCCGGCACGGCAAGCCGGTGCGCCTTAACTTCCGGCGCGAGGAAACCGCATCCTGCTCGGAGAAGGTCATCTTCGCCGATTTCAATAAGAGCGCCGACCTGCCGACCGGCGAGACGGTGCGCGTCGAGTTCGTTCCCGATACGCCCGGAGAGTACGAGTTCGCCTGCGCAATGGGCATGTTCCGCGGCAAGCTGGTTGTTGAATAGGGAATGGCATGATCATCGGCAGCGCCATGGAAGCCTTGGTCACTTGGACCATCGTCGGTCTCGAACTGGCGGCGCTCGCGGTCATTGCAGGCGGATTTGCGTGGAGCGCCGGGAAAACGTTTGTCGTTTACATCCGTGACAGAACGGAACAGCGCTACCCTTCATTTCGGCGGGAGCTGGGCCGCAGCACGCTGATCGCGCTCGAGCTTTTGGTGGCTGCCGACATATTGCGTTCGCTCGTGCTTGAGCCATCGCTATCGAACATCGCGGTTCTCGGCGCCCTTGTCGCCATCCGCACCTTTCTCAGCTTCTCCATCGACGTGGAACTGGACGGCTGCTGGCCTTGGGAGCGGGCGAAAGCTCGTCCACAAGGGGCGGCGGAGCAGGGGACACTATGAGTAACCGATCGACGCAATCCCATCCACGGTTCTGGCGTTCGCGCGCCGGTATCGTCCTTCTCGTTTTTCTGGGGATCGCTGGCTTCCTTCTGCTCTATGAGCATCGCGCCCATGTGTTCACGGGAAGCGGCATACTCATCGGCCTGCTCGTCTTTTGTATCGGCATGCATCTCTTCATGCACGGTGGGCACGGCGGCCATGGCGGTGGTCATGGTCACGACGCACCGACAAATCCGGACGAGGACTAACCATGGAAACAAGCTCCTACGGTCTATGGCTTCTGGTCGTCATTAACTCCGCGATTTTCATTCTGTTTGCGTTCAGCTTCTTCAAGCCGAAGACCGGCAGGGACTGGCGGTCCTTCGGCGCTTTCAGCGCTTTCCTCGTCGCGCTCTTCACCGAGATGTACGGCTTCCCGCTCACCATCTATTTCCTGTCCGGCTGGTTGCAGACCAATTACCCCGACATCGACTGGCTTGCCCACGATTCCGGCCATCTTTTGGAAATTCTGTTCGGCTGGAAGGGGAATCCGCATTTCGGGCCGTTTCACCTACTGAGTTTTGTCTTCATCGGCGGCGGGTTCATTCTGCTCTCGGCCGCTTGGCGCGTCCTCTATCAAGCGCAGCGGTCCGGAGCGCTGGCGGAGACCGGCCCCTATGCCCGCATTCGCCATCCGCAATATGTCGGCTTCGTCCTGATCCTGATCGGTTTCCTATTCCAATGGCCGACCATCCTCACCCTCGCAATGTTTCCGGTGCTGCTCGTCATGTACTGGCGCCTTGCTCTACGGGAGGAGCGGGAGGTTGAAGCCGAGATGGGTGACGCCTATCGACGCTACGCTGCGCGGGTGCCCCGCTTCGTGCCGCGCCTGCAAGGCATCTTGGGCAAGTCGGCCGCCGAACAGGACCGGCCATGAGGCGAACCTGTTGTAAGCAGTAATGCAAGGGCGGCGACACGGAAAGGATCGATAGGAGTGACGTCTGCGACAGTTGATAGCCCATCTTCGGGTTCCGATTCTTTGGAGATCAAACGGCGCGATTTTCTCTACGTTACGGCCGGCGCCATGGCGACGGTCGGCACAGCGGCTGCCCTGTGGCCGTTTATCGACAGCATGAATCCGTCGGCGGACGTTCTTGCCCTGTCATCGACCGAGCTCGACCTCGCTCCCATCCAAACAGGACAGCGCATCACCGTGGTGTGGCGGGGCCAACCGGTGTTCATCGTCCGCCGCACCGCCGATGAGATCGCACGCGCCAGGGCCGATGACGGCAACCCGGACCTGATTGATCCGATGGCGGATGCCGCGCGTGTGCAGCGGCCGGAATGGCTGATCGTCGTGGGTGTCTGCACACATCTCGGCTGCGTGCCACTCGGACAGAAATCGAGTGATCCTCACGGCAAATACGGGGGATGGTTCTGCCCCTGCCACGGGTCCGTTTATGACACGTCAGGCCGCGTCCGGCGGGGACCGGCGCCGCGCAACCTCGACGTCCCGCCCTATACGTTCCTGGACGACTTGCGCGTCCGGATCGGATGAGACGGGGACCGGACACTCCGCGGATGGTTGCGGCGGAATTTTCCAAATTCCTGTACGGCGAAAGGGAGACAGAACCCCTCGAGCAAGTCCAGCAACACAGAGGACTTGGCGCCAATTGCAGGGCGAGGTTGGTAAGCCGGATCGCTTCCCACGCGGCATGCCAGCGTCGCGGCTTTAGCACCGCTAAGTGCCAAGATACTCCATCGACTCACAATGATCGGAGTTCCCAACAACCAGAAGGGCGGAATTAAGAATAGCATGGCCAACCGGGTCAACAGGAAAGGAAACTTAGCGCTCCTCGATCCGGGGGCTTCTTGCCTGCTGTTCATCGATTTTGACGAAACGTCGCCGGGCATAACGCTCGAAGCGCCAGTCGTGAGCACCACCCACCAAGAGGTTTTGAGCAAAGCGGTCGAGCTTTCCATTCCCGCCTTTGTTTCTTTTATGGCCAGTAAAGAGCATGAACACTCGAGCTCTCCGCTGGATCTCCTCATACCGAAAGAAGCCCGATTGCAGCGATCAGTCATCAATCCATGGAAGGATGACCGTCTCTGCCAAACGATCTCCGAACAGCGGCGACATTGCCTAATTCTCGCGGGTGGGTGGCCGGAGGGCTCTTTGGCTCAAGCCGCCCTCGGCGCATTGGGAGAGGCATACGACGTCTATGTTCTATTCGATTTATGCAATGGACTTCTCGACTTGCAAAACTCTCCGGTTGCAGCCCGATTGATGCAGGCCGGTGTCGTTCCTCTGACAGCGCGTCAGCTCATCCTTGAATGGACCGACGCAGCGGGGATTACTTAAAAGTCACTATCTAAACCCTCTCAGCCACGAAGTTAAATTACTGACCGCGACCTTAAGGAATGCGGCTTACCCAAAGGGCCCACTGTCGCATCATCTCACCCGCCTAGTCGCCAGACATCATTCATCTGAGCCCCGACTCCGCGCGGTCGTCGCTCATCCAGGACATGATCCCTCAGCCCTGCGCAAGATTTTTGGCCGGTGAGGGCGCCGCGAGCCTGCTTGTCGCTGCTCCCTGCGCGGAGGGTGCGCCCTTCCCCAAAAGTAAAAGTCCTGTTCCAGCCGGGCGAAGCCCGGCTTCCCGGAAAGCAAAGGGGCCGGAGCTTCTCCTCAAAACTTCAACCTGAAGGAGACTGGCTTATGACCCAGCACCAGACCCCACGGCACGAAATCGGGGAGACCGTGCATCTCCCGCTTTCCAAGCTCGTGATGTCCCGCGAGAACCCGCGCAAGACCAAGCCGAATACGGCGGACGACCTCTTGGTCGCGTCGATCCGTTCGCGTGGTCTTCTGCAAAATCTCGGTGTGCGTCCGTCCGACACCAGCGCCGGCAAGTACGAGGTCCGCTACGGCGGACGGCGCCTTGCGGCGCTCCGCCTGCTGACCAAGGAAGGCCATTTCACCAAGACGCAAGAGTTCCCGTGCCGGATCGTCCCCAGCGACGACGCCGACGCTTCCGAAGAAGCGCTCGCGGAGAACATCGTCCGTGAAGCCCTGAGCCCGATCGACGATTTTGAAGCCTTCGCCAAACTCGACGCTCTGGGCCTTAGCGTCGAGGAGATCGCAAAGCGCTTCGGCGCGACGGAGCGAGCCGTGCGCCAGCGCCTCTCGCTCGGCCAGGCCGCGCCCTGCGTCCGCAAGGCGCTGCGCGAGGGCGAGATCAGCCTCGACATTGCCAAACTGTTCGCGGGTTGCCCCGATCTTGCCCGGCAAGAGCGCGTCTTCAAGGCCATCGACGAGGGCGGACATTTCTCGGCCCATTCGGTGCGCAAGATGCTCTACGAGAACGCTGTCTCGAGCAGCGACGCCATCGTTAAGTTCGTGACACTCGACGCCTATGAGGCTGCGGGCGGCACGGTGGAGCGCGACCTCTTCAGCGACGAGGCGCATCTCACCGATCTGGAGCTTCTGGCCAGCTTGCGCGACGCTAAGCTTGCGGAAGAAGTCGAACGGCTCACAGCCGACGGCTGGTCCTGGGTCGAAGCTCACGAAGGCTACGCCTACGACCTGATGCACGGGTTCGATCGCATCTACGGCAAGATCGTCGAGAAGAGCCCGGAAGAACAGGCCGAGCGGGTCAAACTTGAAAAAGAGCTCGACGTCCTCCTCGAAAAGAACGCCGACGCCGAAGACTGGAGCGACGAAGACTCCGAACGCTATGACGCGATCGAGGAACGGCTCGACGACCTGCGCGACGTCGAACGGGCCTTCACGGCCGAGCAGAAGGCCGTCGCCGGCTGCATCCTCTATCCCTCCCATGACGGTGTGACGGTGCATGAAGGGCTCGTCCGTAAGGAGGACCGCAAGAAAGTCCGGGCTCTGACGGCGGACGACACCGGTGCCGGAGAGGGCGGTGCGGGTGGCAGTGTCGATGTGGACGGCGATGACGAGGATGCGCCGAAAGCAGCGCCTGGCTATGGCCTCGGCCTTCGCAGCGATCTCGCCGTCTACAAGGCCCAAGCGCTTCAGGCGGCGCTCGCGGATACCCCGGAGACGGCGATCCTCATGCACCAGTTCATCCTGGTGCGGCGCATCTTCGGCCCGGTATTCGCGTCGCCCCACGGCACGACCTTGCAGGCCAATAAAGCCGATCTGCGGGTCGAACGGGGCGAGCTCGGCGAAACCACGGCGGCGGCCCTTCTCGACCATGCCGAACGGGCGCTGCGCACCGACATCTTCGACAGCGCCGGCCTTATCGCAAGCTGGAGCGCATTCAAGGCGCTCGAGGCGGACGAGCGCGACAGCCTTGTCGCTTTCGCCGTGGCGATGACAGTCGAGTCCATGAGCAGCGCGACGACGCTCTCGGCTCTGGTCGCCCATGAGATGGATCTCAACATCCGCGACTATTGGAAGCCCACCGGCGAGAGCTTCTTCGCCCGGATCAAGAAGGACCAACTCATCGCCTTCCTGAAAGAAACGGTGGGCGGCGACGTCGCGGCCAAGCTGTCGAATGACTTCAAGGCCAAGAAATCGGAACTGGTCGATCTCTGCGACGGGCTGATCCACGACACCACGCCGGTCGACACCAAGCATCGGGACGCGCTCGACGATTGGGCGCCGGCTGGCATGGCCTTCGCCGCGCCACGTCGGGCACCGACAGCAACAGCGCCACGGCCTACAACGAACCCGGGAGGACGTTCCTGCTGACGGCAAAAATGGATTTCTGACCTTACCCGAACGTACCTGTTTACTGCGCGGCGGGCCCGCCCCCAGACGATCTTCGCATCGCCGGGGGCGGCGCCCGTTCCGCGCGTTCGGGCGTTGGGCCCAACGCGGAGACAAAGGACGAGGATCATGGACACGAAAGTTGAACGAATGAACGGCAAGACGACGCGGCGGGCGCTTCTGGCATCCGCCCTGATTCTCGCGGTGGGACTTCTGGCACCGCCCGCGGCCGCCGAAACCGTCCGCGTAACCGACCTTGCCGGACGCACGGTCGAGGTGCGCGTGCCGGTCAAGACCATGATCCTGGGCGAAGGCCGGTTTGTGCCGACCTTGGCCATTCTCGACCCCAGCGATCCGTCCGACCGCATCGTCGGCATGATGGGTGATTTCGAACGCTTCGATCCCGCCGGATACGCCCAGTACGTGAAGGCCTTTCCCCGGATCAAAGGTATTCCCCAGATCGGTCACGGCAGTGCTGAATCCTTTTCCCTGGAAAAATCCATCAGTGTGAAGCCGGACGTCGCCATCTTCGGATTGGGGTCGGGCCATGGTCCGGGCGCGCGGCACAAGGCGATCCTCGACCGTCTGGCCGCCGCCGGGGTGCCCGTGGTCGTCGTCGATTTCCGCATGGACCCCCTGATCAACACGCCGAAAAGCATTGCGCTTCTGGGTAGGCTCCTGGGCCGCGACGCCGAGGCCAAGGCGTTCAACGATTTCTATGCGGCCCAATTGAAACGGGTGGCGGACGGCCTCAAGGGCGTCACGGACAAGCCCAAGGTGTTCATCGAAATCCATGTCGGCGGGCGCGACGACTGCTGCGCCACCATGAGCCAAGGCATGATGGGCCGCTTCATCGACTGGGCCGGCGGCGACAATATCGCCAAGGGAAAAATTCCGGGCGCCCATGGGTTGCTCAGCCTGGAATACCTGCTGGTCAGCCAGCCGGATATCTACATGGGCACCGCCATCGGCGGCGCCGGCGTTACTTATCCCAAGCCCGGGCGCATCGTGCTGGGCCCGGGTGCCGGTGAGGAGCTGGCGCGCAGATCGTTGGCGTTGGCTACCGCGCGCCGGGGCATCAGCGATCTGACCGCCGTCAAAACGGGCCGTGCCCATGCCATTTGGCACAATTTCTACAACACGCCTTTGAACGTGGCCGCCGTGCAGGCCATGGCGAAATGGATCCACCCCGATCGCTTCACGGACCTGAACCCGCAAAAGACCCTGGAGACCCTGTTCGAGAAATTCCAGCCGGTGCCGCTGGACGGTGCCTATTGGGTGTCCCTCGGCGACGGGGCCGAGGCGGCATCGAAATGAGCGGGGCCGACAACCTGGCGGATATGGGCGCGCCGCTGGCCACCGGCTACCGCCGTTTCGTCACGCGGCGTATGGTTTGGCTCTGCGCGCTGGCGGCGGCGCTTTGCCTGGCCACCGTGGTCAACGTGATGACAGGCCCGGCGGGGTTCAGTCTGGGCCAGGTCATTGACGGGCTGCTGCACCCGGACGCGTTGGAGCCGGGGGCCTATGTCATCCTGTGGGAAGTGCGTCTTCCCTTCGCCCTGATGGCGATCGTCGTCGGCGCCTGCCTGGGCCTGGCCGGGGCCGAGATGCAGACCGTCCTGAACAATCCGCTCGCCAGCCCGCAGACGCTGGGCGTGATGTATGCGGCCACCCTGGGCGCGTCGCTCGCCATCGTGTTTAATCTGGCCGCCCCCTTGGGCCTGCCGGAAACCTATGTGGTGCCCGTGTTCGCCTTTGCCGGCGCGATTGCCTCTGCCGCCGTGATCCTGCTGCTGTCCCGGGTCTACGGCGCGACCGTCGATACGGTGATCCTGTTCGGCATCGCCCTGGTGTTCGCCCTGCAGGCGCTGATCCAGTTGATCCAGTTCGTTGCCGATAGCGACAGCCTGCAACAGATCGTGTTCTGGACCATGGGCAGCCTGACCCGCGCAACCTGGGAAAAGGTCGCCATCGTCGGCGCCGTGTTCGCGCTCTGCCTGCCCGCCTCGATCCGCCAGGTCTGGGCCATGACGGCGCTGCGCGGTGGCGAGGATTATGCCCGCAGCTACGGCGTCGCCGTGGACCGGCTGCGCCTGACCGTGCTGCTGCGGGTCAGCGCCATGACCGCCGTCGCCGTCGCCTTCACCGGGGTGATCGGTTTCGTCGGCCTGGTCGGCCCGCATATCGCGCGCCTGGCCCTGGGCGAGGATCACCGCTTCTTCCTGCCGGGCAGCGCCTTGGCCGGCGCGGTGATCCTGTCGGGTGCCTCGCTGATCGGGAAATCCCTGGTCCCCGGCGTGCTGATCCCCGACGGCATCGTCACGGCGCTGATCGGCATTCCGCTGTTCCTGGCGCTGTTGATTTCACAGAAACGGCGGGGCTGACCATGGCTTCCCTCAAGATCGAAACCATCAACGTCGGCTATCCGGGGAAACCGGTTCTGATCGACGTCACCTTGCCGGAAATCCCGCCGGGATCGCTGGTCGGTGTGTTGGGCCCCAACGGGGTCGGCAAGTCGACCTTGCTGCGGGCCTTGGCGGGGTTGGGGCCGTATACGGGAACGGCGCTGCTGAATGGCGAGAACCTCAACGGCATGAGCCATTTCCGCCGCGCCCAACGTATCGGCTATCTGCCGCAGGCGCTGCCGCAGGAAACCAGCCTGGTCGCCTACGAGGCCGTGCTCAGCGCCTGCCGCGCGGTGCGCCCGGACCTGGACAAGACCCGGATCGATGCGGCGGTGGAACGGGTGTTCGACGTGCTGGGCATCCGCCCGCTGGCGTTCCAGGCGCTCAACAAGATGTCGGGCGGCCAGCGTCAGATGGTCGGCCTGGCGCAGGTCATCGTGCGTCGGCCGTCGGTGATGCTGTTGGATGAGCCGACCAGCGCCCTGGACCTGCGCTGGCAACTGACGGTGCTGGGTACCGTGCGCATGATCCTGGGGCGTCACGAAGGCCTGTGCCTGATGGCGCTGCACGATATCAACCTGGCGATCCGCCATTGCGATTTCATCGCCCTGTTCGGGGATGGCCGTTTGCTCGCTTTCGGCCCACCGGCCGAGGCGGTGACCAGCGACATTCTGTCCCAGGCCTATGGAATCGCGGGCCGGGTCGAGACCTGCTCCCGCGGGCTTCCCTTCGTCGTCACCGAACCCACGCAACCGATCCTCCCCCCAACCGGCCAATAGGAGATCCGCCATGCCAACCTGTTTCGCCGCCGTCGAAACGGAAAACGCCAGTAAGTACCTCATGCAGTTGTGCAAGCACTTCGCCCATAAGGTCGATGTCGACTACGACAGCGCGCGGGCCCGGGTCGAATTCCCGCCGGGCCGCTGCATGATGACCGCCGAGGGCTCTACCCTGTCGTTCTATTGCCGGTCGGGCGAAGACCGGGGCATCGCCGTCATGCAGCATATCCTGTCGGACCATCTGACGCGCTTCGCCTGGCGCGAGGACATCACCTTCGATTGGCGGGAACAGTTTCCGGAGCCCGTTCCCGATGTCGTGCGCCTGGGCTTCGACGCCGGCTGACGGACCCCTGGCATGAACGAAGCGCGACACATGACCCTGCCCGGACCCGGCCATTGGACGGCGGCGGGGCTGGTCGCGCTGGCCATTCATCTGGGCGTTCTGGCGGCGGTTCTGTCGGCACCGCCGGACGGTGCCAAGGCGCCCGGCCTGGGTGGGGTCGATATTGCCCTGACCTTGACCGCGGCCCGCGCGGGTGCCGAAGCCGACGCGCGACAACAGCAGGCGCAAACGCCGCAGAATGTCCCGTCACGGGAGGTGTCCCCAGTGGATGCCGTTCCCTCTGCCCCCACCGAAGCCCAGGCCGTGCCGCCGGAACCCGTGGCGACCGTCTCCCAGCCGATCGCTGAACTGGCGCCGCCGGTCACGGCCGAGGTGGCGGTCGCCTTGGAACCGAAAAAAAGCCTGCCCGTTCCCCCAGCCAAGCCGGTGCCGGTCAAATCCGCGCGGCCGGATAAAGTGACCGCGAAAACCCCGCCCAAGGCTGTCGCGGCCGCACCGACCAAACAAGCCCGGCCGGTCGTTCCCGCGGACCGGGCGCAGCAAGCGTCGCGGGCAACCTCGGCCAGCCAAGGGCGCCAAGACGACGGCCGCAAAGGCCAGTCGGCGGATGAACGGAATGCGCTGGGCGGCGGGCCCGTCGGCACGCCGGCGCCGGACTACATCAATGTCCTGCGTTACTGGTTGGAGCGCAATAAGACCTATCCCAAGGATGCGCGGCGTCTGCGCCAACAGGGTGTTGTGCATCTTTATTTTCGGGTGACACGCAATGGCCGGGTGCTGGCCTTCGACATCCGAAAAAGTTCAGGCCACGTGCTCTTGGATGGAGAAGCGGAGGAAATGCTCAAACGGGCACAGCCCCTGCCCAAATTCCCCGATGACATGCCGGGCGGTTACCTGGATGTGGTTGTCCCCGTGCTGTTTTCGCTGCGCGGGAACAGTTAGGCAAGAGTACGGACGCTGAAACACCTGTGACCATCGGCTTAGATGAATCCCAACCATAAGGGGAAGGGGCAATCTATGGAAAGTAGGCAGTCAAAAGATCATCCACTGTTCTTCAGCCCGGCGGAAAACCCGTTGATCGTCGCGGTGCGCTCCGTCCGGGTACGGGATGAGATGTACTTGGGTATGCGTGGCATGCGCGCTGAAAGTGCGGTGCTAGCCATATTCAGAAAACATGCTTACGCCTTTTTCCCGCGTGGCGCAGGTGGGTATCGCGGGCCCGACCAATTCTATCCGCCGGTATGATGCGGTGGTGCCGGCCTGGCGCAATGCCTCGTCCACCAGGCTGTAGACCTCGTCCCGGCAATCGATGTCGCGATCAAAGCGAGAAAGCCAATAGCGTAAGGCGTAGGTAATGCCGCTTTCCTCATAGGCCTGAACGCGGACGTCCGGCAGCGGGTCCTGTTGAATGAGCGTCGCTCCCTTCAGTGCATCCAACATGAGTTCGCGGGCACGCTTGATCGGCATATTATGGTCAAGGGTGATGGTGATCTGTGCGCGGTAATGCGGCTTTGGCGCGGAATAGTTTGTAATCCGCTGGCGCGCAATCTGGCTGTTCGGCAGAATCATGTACGTGGCGTCACGGGTTAATATGCGCGTGGTGCGCCATCCGATCTCGATAACCTTTCCACGCGCCATCCCGTCGATGTCGATCCAATCTCCGATGCGGAAAGGGCCTTCGATGCCAAGCGCAATTCCGGACAGCGTATCGGCCACCACGTTGCGGATGGCGAAGCCGAACATGGCGAGAACAAGCCCTGAACCGGCAAGCGCGCCAACCGCACCCTGGCCTGTGAATAGCGCCGCGGTCGCCGCGAGTGCCACCAGAAACAAAAGTGCAGTTATGATTTCTCTTAAGAGTCGTGGATAGGGCTGCCGGCGCTCCGCCGTCTTATCGAGCGCGATCGACAGAACGCGGCTGACGAACCACGCGACTGCGAAATATGCCAGGGCGTTGATGCAGAGCCAGAGCGTCTCGTCATTTCCGAGATGACCGCGCAGATCGGACCGAAAGAAGATCAGACCGAAATTGACGGTTACCAGAGTGGTTGGCCACACAAGGCGTTGAATATGCCGCTTCGCGCTCATTGTATGTATCCTTTCCCGGAGTTGACTTCGGTTCTGTGTAGGTAAGTGGCGGTGCAATACAGGCACCGACCGGCGTGGGCGCGCGGAAACTGCCTGTGGCAGTGTCGGCAGATGATCGGGATCGATCCTAAATTCAGTGAAAGTGCTTTGCGGCAAAACGGACATCTGTCGGCCGCGGCAATTGGTAAAGCGGTGTTGCAGCGCGTGCATGTCTCGCGCAATGCATACGTAGTCATGTGTTGGCTCCGAAAAACGAGAGGAACAACGACATCGTGAGATTCGTTTGGTTGGAGAACGCGACCCTGGCGTCGGTCACAAAAGTCGAGGGCTGTCGCCGGAAAAGCCGCAGATCATCGGACCCGTTTCATCTCGAGGCATGCTGTGCACAATTGTGGGAGGCGTTGCCGTGGCGGCGCTCTCGAGAATGTTGGCCGATGCCATCAGGCCGCACCCGTCAGAATGGGGACGGCGGTTTCGGGTCAAATTGATTTTCGGGTCAGGATCGTAAGGAAATTGGAAGTTGGTCATGATCGCTCCTCGCGTGACCGATGATCACGTGCTCATTTCAAGATGATGAGGAAACCCCGGGAGGTGCGACAGGCGTAAACGCGCCTAGACCGCCCGGGGAAACAGGCGAGTCAGAAGAAGAAACCGAAAATGATCTTCATGGACCAACATCCCTGAGATATGGGCGGAGGCCATGGACAAGTCAATGGTCATGACCTGAGATGACCATGCGGCCAGTAAACGCCGCGGTCGCCAGGTTCGGGGGCTTTCCGTTGGCCGGCCCCCGGCAGCTAACTAACTCGCAGCGGTCAGCCGCTGTTCCTCAGACCGGCGAAAATCCCGTTGATCGTCAGCAACAGCCCCCCCGCAGGACCTTCGGGTCCTTGGGCCCCGCACGGTGATCGCGCAGGAGATTGACCTGCAGGTGATTGAGCGGATCGATATAGGGAAAGCGGTTCTCGATGGAACGGGCGAGCAGGGGATTGTGAACCTGCATTTTCGGGTGGCCCGCGACGGCCGCGTGTTGCGGTATGACATCCGCAAATCTTCCGGCCATTCGCTGCTCGATGACGAGGCGGAGGCCATGCTGCAGCGGGCCCAACCCCTGCCCAAGTTCCCCGATGACATGCCCGGCGGCTATCTCGATGTGGTTGTCCCCGTGCTGTTCTCTCTGAGGGGCAATAACTAGGCGCTCGGCCGCGAGAGCAGGGGCGCTGAAACATCTGTGGCCGTCGGCTTAGATGAATCCCAGCCAGAAGGGGAAGGAGGTAAATCTCAGCGCCTTGCTGGTTACTTCCCGGTCTGCAGGGGCGGGGTGAGTTCCGGAAGTTCCGCCGGCGGGAAGTCGTCGATCTCGCTGTCGGGGGTGTTCTGGCCGAGCGGTTCCAGGTCGTTGCGCATCCACCAGTACCAGAAGCCCTGATCGCGCATCCATTTCTCAAGCCGTGTGAGGTCGGTCCATTCCCGGGGCAGGCCGCGCGCGCTGTAGATCCGCGCCACGGCGCCGTCGACATAGGCCAGCACGCCCCAGGCAAAGGGATGTTTGTCCTGGTCGCCGAAGCCGCCGCCCGCCTGCGTGCGATAGCAGCGGTAGACGACGGCGTATTCGCCCAGCCGTCCCGCATCGCGCAGGTAGGGGAAATCTGCTTGGGTGATGGTCATGGTGACCCCGAGGGCTACATCTTGGTCCATGATGTTGACACTTTCCACGATTACTGGCAACATCATGGTACATGGTGTAGTCCGTCGAGGCAACATCCCCCAAAGTTCCGGCCGTGACTGCGGCCCCAAACGGGGAGCCCGCAGCGGCCGCCGCCAGATTGAATCCGGCCGTCCATCGTTGCGCCGGCGCATGGAGATACGGACAATGACCGACAACCAGAGCCTGAACGCCCGCCGCCTGGCCGCGACCCCCCGCGGTGTCGCCACGGCCACCGCGATCTTCGCGGATCGCGCCGACAACGCCGAACTGTGGGACGTCGAAGGGCGCCGCTACGTCGATTTCGCCGGCGGCATTGCGGTGCTCAACACCGGCCACCGCAACCCGGAAGTCATGCGCCGCGTCGAGGCCCAAATGGCGCGATTCACCCATACGGCCTATCAGGTCATTCCTTATGAGCCCTATGTCGAGCTGGCCGAACGCCTGAACGAGCTGGCCCCGGGCCCGACGCCGAAGAAGACGCTGTTCGTCACCACCGGCGCCGAAGCCGTGGAAAACGCCGTCAAGATCGCCCGTGCCCATACGGGGCGTCCCGGTGTCATCGCTTTCGCCGGTGGCTTCCACGGCCGCACCCATATGACCATGGGCCTGACCGGCAAGGTTGTTCCCTATAAGAAGGGCTTCGGCCCGTTCCCCGGCGAGATCTATCACCTGCCGTTCCCCATGCCCCACCACGGGGTCACCGAAGCCGACGCCATCGCCGCGCTCAACCGCCTGTTCAAGGCGGACGTGGAACCGGAACGCATCGCCGCCATCATCATCGAGCCGGTCCAGGGCGAGGGCGGTTTTTACATCGCCTCGTCGGAATTCCTGAAGGTGCTGCGCGACCTGTGCGACGCCCACGGCATCCTGCTGATCGCCGACGAGGTCCAAACCGGCTTCGCACGGACCGGCAATATGTTCGCGACCGAGCATTCCGGCATCGAGCCCGACATGATCACCGTCGCAAAAAGCTTGGCCGGCGGCTTTCCGTTGGCCGGCGTGATCGGCAAGGCGGCCATCATGGACGCGCCCGAGCCCGGCGGCCTGGGCGGGACCTATGGTGGCAACCCGGTGTCCTGCGCCGCCGCTCTCGGCGTGCTTGACGTCATTGAGCGCGAAGACCTGATCGTCCGTTCGCGTCAATTGGGTGAACGCCTCAAGGCACGCCTGACACGAATGCGCGCGAACGCCAGCCTGCATCCCATCGGCGATATCCGGGGATTGGGCGCCATGGTCGCGTTCGAGTTGGTCAAGTCGCCGGGCACGCATGTTCCTGATGCCGAGGCTACCAAGGCGCTTTGCGCAAAGGCGCTGGAGAACGGGTTGATCCTGCTGTCCTGTGGGGTGTTCGCCAACACTCTGCGCATCCTGGTTCCGCTGACGGCGAGCGACGCCCTCATCGACGAAGGCATGGATATCCTCGAACGCTCCCTGGCCGACATCGCACAAGCCGCCATGGCTGCCGAATGACCGGCACGGGGTGCCGGTTGACGCGGCTCACGCATTTTGAAACGATGACCACTTATCCAGCGGGGTACCCGAGATCATGACGCCTTTTGCAATCGCCGGCGTCCAGATGCACATTGCGGCCACACATGAAAACGTGACCGCCATGGCCCATAAGATCGAACAGGTCGCAGCCCGGTTCCCCTGGGTGCAGATGGTCGTGTTCAGCGAATTGGCCGCCTTCGGACCCTTGCCGTCCAACCATCCGGAAAATCTCGACGCCACGCTCGAGACCTTCAAGAACCTGGCGCGTCAGTATCAGATCTGGCTGTTGCCCGGGACCCTATTCATGCGCCGCGCCGATGGCAAGCTGTACAATGTGGCCCCCGTGATCGATCCCAGCGGCACGGTCGTCGCCGAATACGCCAAGATGTTTCCCTTCACGCCCTATGAAGCAGGGGTCGAGGCGGGCCGCGAATTCTGTGTCTTCGACGTGCCCGATGTCGGGCGCTTCGGGCTGTCCATCTGTTATGATATCTGGTTCCCGGAAACCACGCGGCAGCTGGCCGCCATGGGGGCCGAGGTCCTGCTTCACCCCGTGCTGACCGGCACCATCGACCGCGACATCGAACTGGCCATCGCCCAATCCACGGCGGCCATGTTCCAATGCTACATCTTCGACATCAACGGCCTGGCGGGCGGCGGGACCGGGCGGTCCTGCGTCGTCGATCCGGGCGGCATCGTCCTCTATCAGGCGGCCGGCCAGGACGAGATCATTCCCGTCGAAGTCGATTTGGCGCTGGTGCGCCGCCAGCGCGCCGTCGGCATCCGCGGCCTGGGCCAGACGCTCAAAAGCTTCCGCGATCACCGCCACGAATTTCCCGTCTACGGCTACGAGGGCTTTGACGATACCTATCTGCAAAGCCTGGGGCCGCTGGAAATGCAGCCGAAAAATTCAAAAGCAGGGATAGATGCGCCGCCGCCGGCCGCGATCATGCCGCTGGCCGGCAATGAGCCCGCGCCGGCACCCGCGCCCGCCGACGGCGTCGTGCCCCTGATAATCGAGGGAGGAGGATAAACGATGCCGGATACCGCCGCGATCGAGGGCCGCCAGTCAATCAGCCATTACTACAACGCCTCTCAATTCCGTGCCGATACCTGGAACCGCCTGAAAAGCATCGTTTACCGCCTATCCACCGCCCGGGCCCGCCCCGGCGACAAGGATGCCGCCCAGAAAATACTCGACGAACTGGAGCCGCTGGAAACCTATTGGGCATTTCCCGGCCTGCATGTCTTCGGTCACCTTCATGCCCTGCTCAAGGCTGACGAGTTCGAGCATCTGACGCAGATCGTCAACGGCATCGTCGGCGCGCTGATGAGCGGCCAATACCGCCGCCGCCACATCAATGTCCTGTCCCCCATCGAAGGCACCCTGACGGACGACGAGGACGAAGAAGGCGATGACGAGCGCGCCCGGCGCCGGCCCTATTTCGAGGTCCTGATCGTCGACGACATAAACCCGGCCAGTCAGCGCCAGCAGCGCGACAGCCTTGTCGCCATGCGCCGCGACGAGGACGCCTTCACCTACGAGCCGGTGTTCGTCCCCAGTTTCGAAGACGCGCTGATCGCCATCCTGCTCAATCACAATCTGCAGTCCGTGGTCATCCGCTATGGATTCCAGCCCCGCTCCAAGCGGGTGATGCCGGTGCTGGAACGTTATCTCAAGCAATCGAAATGCGATGACCTGGACGATCTGGAACCGCAGCTCTACGGCATCCACCTGGCCGACGTCATTGCCCGCATCCGCCCGGAACTGGACCTGTTCCTGGTCACCGACCAGAACGTCGAAGACATCGCCGGCCATGTCGGCGACGCCTGCCGGCGGGTGTTCTACAACCTCGAAGACTACATGGAACTGCATCTGAACATCTTGCGCGGGATCGAGTCGCGCTATCAGACGCCGTTCTTCACCGCGCTTCGCAGTTACGCCAAACAGCCGACCGGCGTGTTCCACGCCCTGCCGATCTCGCGCGGCAAGTCCATCGTCAAATCCCATTGGATTCAGGACATGGGCGAATTCTACGGCATGAACATCTTCCTGGCGGAAACCTCGACGACCTCGGGCGGGCTTGATTCCCTGCTCGAACCGCACGGCCCGTTGAAACTGGCACAGGAACTGACCGCCCGCGCCTTCGGCGCCAAACATACCTTCTTCGCCACCAACGGCACCTCGACCTGCAACAAGATCGTCGTGCAGTCCGTGGTGCGGCCCGGCGATATCGTTCTGGTCGACCGCGACTGTCACAAGTCGCACCATTACGGGATGGTCCTGGCGGGGGCCGAGGTGATTTACCTCGACAGCTATCCCCTCCATGAATACTCCATGTACGGCGCGGTGCCGCTGCGGGTGATCAAGAAGACGCTTCTGGAACTGCGCGCCGCCGGCAAGCTCGACCGGGTGCGCATGTTGCTGCTGACCAACTGTACCTTCGACGGCATCGTCTATAACGTCGAACGGTTCATGGAGGAATGCCTGGCCATCAAGCCGGACCTGGTGTTTCTGTGGGACGAAGCCTGGTTCGGGTTCGCCCGCTTCGGGCCGACCTACCGGACCCGCACGGCCATGCACACGGCCGGGCGCCTGCGCGAGAAATACCGTTCCGACGACTACCGCGCCCTTTACGCGGCCAAGCAAAAGGACATCGAAGACATCGCGCCCGATGACATCGACGCCCTGTTGGACCGCCATCTTTATCCCGATCCGGACCAGGTGCGCGTGCGCGCCTATGCCACCCAATCGACGCACAAGACCCTGACCGCCCTTCGTCAGGGCTCGATGATCCATGTCCACGATCAGGACTTCAGCGCCAAGGTCGAAGCCTCGTTCCACGAGGCCTACATGACCCATACCTCGACCTCGCCCAACTATCAGATCCTGGCGTCCCTGGACGTCGGCCGGCGCCAGGTCGAACTGGAAGGGTTCGAGCTGGTCCAGAAACAGGTCGAGATGGCCATGGTGCTGCGCCAGCGCGTCCGTACCCATCCGCTGTTGTCGAAGCATTTCAAGATCCTGACCGTCGGCGACATGATCCCGGCGGCGCATCGCCAGTCAGGGATCGAAAGCTATTACGACCCGGAAACCGGCTGGAACAACATCTGGGAAGCCTGGGACGGCGACGAGTTCTGTCTGGATGCGACGCGCATCACGCTCTATGTGGGCGACACCGGTCTTGACGGCGACACCTTCAAGAACGAGGTGCTGATGGACAAATACGGCATCCAGATCAACAAGACCTCGCGCAACACGGTCCTGTTCATGACCAACATCGGCACCACCCGGTCGTCGGTTGCCTATCTGATCGAGGTCCTGGTCAAGATCGCCCGGGAACTGGAAGACCGGGTCGAGGACATGAACATGCCCGAGCGCAAGGTTCATGAGCGGCGCATCAATTCACTGAAGAACGAGTTGCCGCCGCTGCCGGACTTTTCCCGCTTTCACGATGCCTTCCGTCCGGACCCCAAGGGCACGACCGCCGAAGGCATCACGCGCACGGCCTTCTTCATGGCTTATGAAGAAGCCAATTGCGACTATCTCAGCCTTGATGACGGCAGCCTCGACGCCGCCATGAAAAGCGGTCGTGACGTGGTCTCGGCCAGTTTCATCATCCCCTATCCGCCGGGCTTCCCCATCCTGGTGCCCGGACAGGTCATCAGCGACGAAATCATCGAATTTCTGCGCAAACTCGACGTGAAGGAAATCCACGGCTACCGGCCAGACCTGGGACTTCGCGTCTTTACCGAGGCGGCGCTGGCAGCGCAGGCGAAATAAGGACCTTCGTCTGACCGGTCAACCGCATGCCGACGCCCAATCACAATCTTTCGACGAGGGAGGTCAATTCGACATGAACGCCAAGCCAGTGACCCGCAAGCCCGCCGCCGCCAAGAAACGCGCCACCAAGAAGCCCGCCACCAAAACCGTTGCCAACACCGCAGTGAAGAAGACCGCCAAGAAGGCCGCGCCCCTGCGCAAGGCCCCGGCGAAGAAGGCCGCCGTCAAACGACGGGTGGCGCGTAAGCCGAAAGAGCACCTTCTGAATATTTCCGAGGTCCGGCGCTATTTCCACCGCAACGAGGACCCGATCTTTTTCATCTCGGCGACCAACTTCAACCTGTTGGGCATCGATGAATGGTGCCGGAACTTCAAGTACATCAACTACATAGACTGCTATGACGGCCGGCATCCCAACACTTTCGTGCCGACCGAGCAGGCACACCCGGAATTCGAAAGCATCGAGGACATCGTCGCCTATCTGCTGGAACACAAGGAAGTCATCGACTTCATCAAGTCTAAGGGCGGCAAGCCCAAGGCCGTGTTCCTGATGTTCGACGAACGGGTTGAAAAGGCCTGCAAGGACCTGGGCATCGAAATCTGGTTCCCCAAGGCCAAGCTGCGCGAAAAAATCGACCACAAGATCGAAACCGTGCGCATCGGCAACAAGGCCGGGGTGCCCAGCGTGCCCAACGTGCTGGGCAAGATCGCGAGCTACGCTGACCTGCAGAAACTGTCCAAGCCCATCGGCAACGACCTGGTCCTGCAGTCGGCCTTCGGCGATTCCGGGCATACGACTTTCTTCATCAAGTCGGAGAAGGATTTCAACAAGCACGCCCATGACATCATCGGCCAGGGCGAGATCAAGGTCATGAAGCGGATCAATTGCCGCGGTTCGGCCATCGAGGCCTGCGCCACCAAGAACGGCACCATTGTCGGCCCGCTGATGACCGAACTGGTCGGCTTCAAGGAATTGACGCCCTATCGCGGCGGCTGGTGCGGCAACGAGATCTTTTCCGACGCGTTCGAGAAAAAGATCCGCGACAAGGCCCGCAAGTACACCTTCGATTTCGGCAACCAGCTGGTCAAGGAAGGCTACCGGGGTTATTTCGAACTCGATTTCCTGATCGACCAGGACAACGGCGAAATCTATCTGGGCGAGTGCAATCCGCGGGTCACGGGGGCCAGCTCCATGACCAACCATGCGGCCTTCGCCCATGCGGATGCGCCGCTGTTCCTGTTCCACCTGTTGGAGTTCTCGGGCGTGAAGTTCGATCTTGACGTCGAGGAACTGAACAACCGCTGGGCCGATCCGGACAACATCGACGGCTGGTGCCAGATGGTCATCAAGCATACGGAAGACAATGTCGACTTCATCACCGAGGCCCCGGAAAGCGGGATTTGGCAGCTGAACAAGGACGGCAGTCTGACCTATGACCGTTTCGATTATCACCGCCGCGCCGTGGAAAACGAGAACGAGGCGTTTTTCCTGCGCATTCAGAACGTCGGCGATTTCCGCTATGAAGGCGCCGACCTGGGCATTCTCATCACCCGCGGCCGGGCCATGGACGACAAGTTCCGCCTGACCCGGCGCGCCAAGGCCTGGATCAAGGGGATCAAGTCGCAGTACAAGGCGCGGCCATTGCCGTCGGTCCCGCCCGTGGCGGCTGAGGCACCAGCGTTCAAGATTCTCTGACAAGGAAACGGGATTCTGCTGCCGGAAAGCACCTTATTGACGTTCCAAGCGGTCTCGGAAAAGAAGCCCGGGGACAAATGGCGCGCGCTTTTTCAGCGGCACTGGCCTGCTTATGAACGGTGGTTCCTGTCGGAGGGGATCGAGGCGCGGCAGACCTATCTGGCCGGCCTCCGGGCGCTGAAAAGCCACATGCCTGAATTGGTGCCGACCTATGAGGCGCTGGTTGATCTTGCCGGCGGCGGTGATACGGCAGCTCGGTTTCTCAGCTTCTACTGCCCGCCGCCCTATTTGTCGGGATGCTCTCAGGCTGTCTGGCTCGGCTCGGAACCGCTTCTGGTCCGCAACTACGATTATCCACCGCAATTGTGCGACGGCGTCATTCTCGGCACGGGTTGGAACCGGCAATGGGTTACGGGGATGTCGGATGGCCTGTTCGGAATGGTCGACGGCATGAACGAGGCGGGCCTGGCGGTTTCCTTGACGTTTGGCGGAAGAACCATTGTTGGGGAAGGGTTCGGCGTTCCCTTGATCATTCGCTATATCCTGGAATTTTGTCGGACGAGCGCGGAAGCGGCAAAGGCGCTCAAGCGCATTCCCTGTCATATGGCCTATAACGTCACTGTCGTCGACCGCAAGGGACGCTATTTAACGGCCTACCTGTCACCGGACCGGGGATGCGTCATCACGGATTCCCGTGTCGCCACCAACCATCAGGAACAGGTGGAATGGCACCGTCATGCGCGGGCCACGGCGACGGTGGAACGCGAACGGTTTCTGTTGCATCGCCTGACCCTGCATGACGAACCGGCGGACCGCTTTATCGCCGCCTTCCAAAAACCGCCGTTGTATTCGATGGCCTATGACCGAGGCTTTGGAACGCTCTACACCTCCGTCTATTGGCCGGCTCAGGGCCTTGTGGAATACCGCTGGCCCAATGAAACCTGGTGTCACCACGTGGCCGCGCTTGACGAGGGTGTGCGGCAGATCAGATATCCGGTTGGCGTTTTGAGGGCTTGATCAGCCTGTTCTTTCTTCGCGCAGGATACCTGGTTCGACGACGGCCCGTTTAGGGGGGGAGGGCGCGCAACGGCGTTACGATCTCTATGCGGTTCGATGCCGTCGCAGAAAATAAAGATGGGCGCGTCCCCGTGCGATTAAACAAAAATGCCTTAACCTTAAACGGTTAGGGCATTTTTCTTGGCTGGAATCGCTGTGTTTTCGGGCAATTAACATGTATTTGACATCCATCAAATAGGGAGGTATTAAACATGTATTATTTATCCATTAAATAGGAGATACCCATGAACCTTCCACGTAACAACGCATGCCGTGCCTGGAGACTGGGGCTCGGTCTGGCCGCGGTCGGGCTGCTGTCGGTCGTTTCCATGCCTGCCGTCGCCAAGACGGTGAAGGTCGACATCCCCGTCATCGAAAAAGAACTGCCGATCGACAACAAAGGGACGACGCAACGCATGTGGACCTTCGGCGGCACCGTGCCCGGCCCGCTGGTCCGCGTGACGGAAGGCGACGAGATCGATTTCACGCTCCTTAATCAGAAGACCAACAAGAACAGCCATTCCATGGATTTCCACGCCGCGGTCGTCGACGTCCTGGATGAGTTCTCGGAAGTCCGCCCCGGCGACACCAAGCAGTTTACGTTCAAGGCGAACCATCCCGGCGTCTTCATCTATCACTGCGGCGCCAGTTCCATGGCCGAGCATATTTCGCGCGGCATGTACGGCGTCATCATCGTCGATCCCAAGGAAGGATATTCGGACTCCTATCCCAAGCCGGACCGCGAATACGTCCTGGTCCACGGCGATCTGTTCCAGGACGGCACCAGCGCCCAGGACCGGGCGATGAACAAGCAATGGGTCGGCACGCTGGTGAACGGCAAGCTGTTCCATTACGACCCGGTGCACGATCCCAACGCGGCCCTGACCTTGGAAGCGAAACCCGGCGAGCGTGTCCGCATTTTCTTCGTCAATGCGATGATCAACGAAGCGGCGGCGTTCCATCCGATCGCCGGTATCTGGGACCGAGTGTGGGACAACGGCAACCCGAAGAACCTGCGTTACAGCCTGCAAACGGCCGAAGTGCCCCCGGCCCATGCCATGACCTTCGACATCGTTCCGCCGGCCGACCGCGCGACCAATAACGCCATTGTCGACCACCGGATGAAGCACGCTCTCAACGGCGCGATCTCCGTACTGATGAACTTCAAGGACGCGAACCCGGACAAGGGCAAAAACGGCAATCTCATTCTGCGCTAAGAACAGGAGCACTCCATGCGAAAGGTTATCGCACTCGGCGGCGCGGCCCTGATGACCGCGCTGTCCATCACCTCGGCCCCGGCGGCCGAGGCGCCGGCGAGTATCCAAAAGGACTGTGCGGTGTGCCATCAGATGTCAGGGCCGGCGAGCCCTGATCTGGCGGCGCGCCAGACCCGGAAGGGGCCGCCTCTTTTCTTCGCCGGCAACAAGTTCCGCCGGGACTGGCTGGAAGCCTGGTTGCAGAAACCCACGCGCATCCGGCCCGCGGGCGACTTCGCCCCCGACCATGCCGCCAAGGGGCCGGAGGGGGATGCCGTTGAGGCGGCGTCCCTGTCCGGCCACCCGGCGGTCGATGCGCCGGCGGCGAAGCAGATCGCGGACTACCTGATGACCCTGACACCGAATACGGCCCTCTTGGCGAAAGAGGACTATACCCCCGGCCGCGTGTCGGCCCGGATCGGGGCCATGGACTTCGTCAAGTTCAAGGGCTGCAGCGGCTGCCACAAGGATACGCCCAAGTACGGGGGCTTTTCCGGCCCCGAGCTCCATACCGCGTGGCAGCGCCTCCAGCCGCCGTTCATCGTGTCCTACATCCGCGATCCGGCGGCTTGGGAGCCTCGGACCCTGATGCCGAACAAGCATCTGAACACGGCCGGGATTCACAAACTGGCCAATTACCTGCGGACCATCGGCGAAAAACCGGAGAAGGCGAAATGAACAAGCTTTTCATACTGGCTGTCTTTTTGTGCGGATCTATCCTCTATCCGCGGCCGGTGCCGGCTGCTGATGCGGCGCACGGCAAGACCCTTTACCGGGTCTACTGTACCCAGTGCCACGGCCTGTCCGGTGACGGAAAGGGCATCAACGCACCCCAGCTTTCCGTCCAACCACGCAATCACCGGGACCGGGCGGAAATGTCGGCCCGTACCGACGACGACCTGTTCAAGGCGATCAAGGAAGGCGGTCAGGCGGTCAACAAGTCGATCCTGATGCCCAACTGGGACGGCAACATGACCGATGCCGAAATCCACGACGTGGTCGCCTACCTGCGCGCGCTTTGCTGCGCCGGCGCCAAATAGGAGAACGTGACATGCAAAGATCAGGACTGCTCATCCTTGCCTTGGCGCTGGGGGGGCTGATGCCCGCCGGGGCCTGGGCCGAGGCCCGCCATTTCGACATGACGATCGAGGAAGTAACCGTCGATGTCGCGCCGGGCCTGAAATACAAGGTCTGGGCCTACAACGGGCAGGTCCCGGGCCCGCTGCTGCGGGTGAAGGAAGGGGACGACGTCGAGGTCACGGTGACCAACAACACGACCCTGAGCCATACTATTCACTGGCACGGCATGTACCAGACCAACAGCTGGCGCAGCGACGGCGTGCCCAATGTGACACAGAAGGCGGTCGAGCCGGGCGAGAGCTTCACCTATCGCTTCACCGCCGACAAGGTGGGCACCCTTTGGTACCACTGCCACGTCAACGTTCCCGAACACGTGGGTCTGCGTGCCATGTGGGGCCCCTTCATCATCGACCCGAAGGAGCCGATCCCCATCGAAAAGGAAGTCACCAAGGACGCCATCCTGATGTTCTCCGGCTGGAACCCCGAGGTCGCGCAGGAGTATGGCAAGGGGGGCCATCCGGGCGAGCCGATCACGTATTTCTCGATCAACGGCAAATCCTTCCCGACGACGCAGCCGCTCAGGGTCAAGAAGGGCGACGTCCTGCGTCTGCGCCTGATCGCCGCCACGCTTGATGTCGCGTTCCACCCGCATGGCCATGACATGCTGGTCACCCATAAGGACGGCCTGCCGTTGGCTTCGCCCTATGAGGCAGACGTCATTCACCTGAGCCCCGGGGAGCGTTACGACGTCATCATGCGCATGAATAACCCCGGGCGTTGGATCGCCCATGACCATATCGAGCACCATACCTCCAACAACGGCAAGGCACCGGGCGGCTCGGTCCTGGTCATCGAATACGAAGGCATCAAAACCGACGACTGGTACGTCTGGAAGGACAAGGCCTACGACGCCGATTTCTATTATTCGGAAAGCATGACCAAGGGGCCGGGGATCCATGACGTTCCCGAACATGAGGGCACGTTCCCGGAGCTTCGCCGCTGACCGCTTTTGATCCACGGTGTCCCCCCAGCCGAACGGCGGCGCCGGGTGCGAGAGCGCCCGGTGCCGCCCTAGGCGTTTCCGCTCCGGCGGAGGGCGGGTGTTGCGAGTGGCGGCATCCTCTTGTGTGATCTATAATCCGGACATGCATTTAAGCCGCCATTCAGATTATTCCCTGCGTGTCCTTCTGTATCTTGCGGCGCGTCCCGACGAGCGGGGCACGCTGTCCAAGATCGCCGCTTATTTCAACATTTCGCATGAACATCTGCGCAAGGTCGTTCACGAACTGGGCAAGGCCGGCTTCATCAATACCTTTCAGGGCAAGGGCGGCGGCATGGAGCTTGCCCGCCCGCCGGACCAGATCAATGTCGGCGACGTCATGGCGCGGCTTGAAGGAGCGGCCCCCTTGATCGACTGCGCGGCTATCGAATGCCGGCTGTCGCCGTTCTGCTCTCTCAGCAATGCCCTTGCCGAGGCGCAGAAGGCGTTCTTCGAAAGCCTCGGGCGGCACACGCTGGCGGACCTCATCTCCAGCAAGGACATGATCCGAAAACTGATTGCGGTGGAGTGACGACGCGGCGCCGGGGCGTCAGGCGGCTTCCGCGGCGACCCGGCGAATGCCTTCAAGCGCCGGGGCCAGCAGGCGCCGGTCCGCGTCGCTGGAATAGACCAGGTAGGCGGGCAACGGAAAGGTCGGCGCATCGGGCAGCCGGTGCAGTTGCCCATCCTGCAGGTAGGGCTGCACCAGGCGGATCGGAAAGTACCCGGACCCGCCGAACTGCAATACGTGCTGCAGGCCGAGCCAGCCGATGTTGGCGGTGATTCCGGCCCCCACGAATTCGGGGAACCGCGCATTGTGCTTGGCATAGAATTCGGGCCCCCAGTCGACATAGACGTAATCGGCATCCGGTTCCGCCCGCGCCGTCGGCCGGCTCGAAACCATGACCAGACTTTCCTCCATCAGGGCCTCGACGGTCAGGCCCGGGCGGCTTTGCGGCGTGTACATGATGCCGATGTCGAGGCGGCCTTCGATCAGGCCCTGCATGAGGTCCGTTTCGAACCCGATCTCCGCGCGGACCGAAACGTCGGGGGCGCTTCGGCGCATCAGCGGCAGCCAGCGGAGCAGCAGGCGTTCCCACAGCCCGAACCGGCCCCCAACCGTGAGTGACGCCCGGTAGCCCCTGGAAATGCCCACGTCCTGGCGGGCGTGCTCGACCGTGCGCACCAGAACCGCCGCATGCTTTTGAAACTGATGCCCGGCCGGGGTCAGGGCCGTCCCGGCCTTGTTGCGGACGAACAGCTTGCAGCCCAATTGCTCTTCCAATGAATGGATGCGGGCACTGACCGTCGATTGGGTGACGTGCAGGCGGTCCGCCGCGCCGATGAAATTGCCGGCGTCGATCACGGTCAGAAAGGTGCGGGCGAGTTCGGTATCCACGGGGGGCTCCTTGACCATGTGGTCAAAATTATATCGATACTATCGATTTAATCGGCAAAATTTAATCGTTTGCAAGATATAAAAGTCAAGTCGTACCCTTTTCAGGTCACCACGCAGAGATGTGCAGGTGCCGCTTCCGGGTAGGAAGCGCGCCTTAGACCGAAGGAAACGACCGTATGCAGCTTACCCATGCCAGCCTTCCTTACGCCTATGACGCGTTGGAGCCGCACATGTCGCGCGCGACCCTTGAAGCCCACCACGGGCGGCATCACCGCGCCTATGTTGACAAGGCCAAGGTCCTGGCCAAGGAAATCCGCATGGACGACATGCCGCTGGAACAGATCATTCAGCAGGCCGCCAAAAATGCCCATCAGCGGGACCTTCTGAATAATGCGGCGCAGGCGTGGAACCATGCGTTCTTTTGGCGCTGCCTGCGCCCGGACGGCGGCGGCCGGCCCGATGGCGATCTGGCGAAACGCATCGACGCGACGTTCGGCAGCCATGACGAATTTCTCGATGTGTTCACCCGCACCGCCTTGGGCGTGTTCGGCAGCGGCTGGGTCTGGCTGGTCATCGACGGCCCCGGGCTGGCGGTCATGCACACGCCCAACGGCGAGACGCCGATCATGCACGGGCTTTCGCCGCTGCTGACAATCGACGTTTGGGAACACGCCTATTACCTGGATTACCAGAACCGGCGGCCCGATTACGTGGCCGCGGTCATGGGCCACCTCATCAACTGGGACTTCGCAGCGCAGAATTTGGCGCGGCCGCGCGTGGCGGCAAGCGCCGCCGACCCACAGATCCGGAACAGCGCGGGGGGCTGACGATGGTGCCGTCGGACATCCGGTTCTGGTTCGGCTATTTCTTCATCGGCCCGCCCGCGTCGGGAAAGAGGCATCGCATGCTGGGCCTGGGGGCCCGTCCCCGCGAGGCATCGAACAACGACCATCGCTGTGAGGTCATTCCCTTCCCCGGTGCTGATCATGTGACGCCGCGGCCCGTTGAGGTTCCCCGCCCAGTCTGGGATCGCGCCCGCCGGAATGCCGAAATGATCTGGAGCCACCCGAAGACGCAGGGGGCTTTCGTCGTCCAGCGGCTGGTCGCGATCACTCTTGCGGTCACCCTGGCGTCTCTGTTCGAACGGATATGTGAGTAGGGCCATGGACGGAATGATGATGAAATCGACACTCTGCGCGCTGCTCGGCTGCCGCTACCCGGTGCTTCAGGCGGGCATGGGCGGCGTCGCGCGGGCGGACCTGGTCGGTGCGGTGACCCGTGCCGGCGGCTATGGTTTCCTCGGCATGGTGCGCGAAAGCCCGGATTTGATCCGCCAACAGATCGAGGCCGTGCGGAACGGCACGGACCGGCCGTTCGGGGTCAACCTGATCCCCGCCGCGACCGACTCCCAATTGCTCGATGACGAACTGGCGGCTTGCTTCGATGCCGGCGTGCACTCGATCTGCCTGTTCTGGGATGTTTATCCGGACGTCATCAAGCGGGCCAAGGACCATGGCTGCCTGGTGTTCCATCAGGTCGGCACGGTCGAGGACGCGCGCCTGGCCGAACAGGCTGGCGCCGACGTGATCATCGCCCAGGGGGAGGAGGCCGGCGGGCATGTCCACGGCACGACATCGTCGCTGGTTTTGGTTCCCCAGGTCGTGCGGGCGGTATCCGTTCCCGTGGTCGCCTCGGGCGGGTTCGCCTCGGGCCGGTCTCTGGTCGCGGCTCTGGCGCTGGGGGCGGCCGGAATCCATTGCGGCACGGCGTTCCTGGCGACGGAGGAATCCTTCGCCCATGCCTATCATAAGGAACGGGTCGTCGGCGCGCGTTCGGAAGACACCCTGCGCACCGACCTGTTCGCCATCAATTGGCCCGTCGGGGCGTCGGTGCGGGTCATCGGCAACAGTCTGACGGCCAAGGCCGGGACCGCACGTTTCGGCCATGATCCTTATTTGCGAAAGCGCGAACCCATCGCCCTGGAGGACGATCGGCCGATCTATCGCTACAGCACGGATTCTCCCCTGCGCAACATGCGGGGCGAGCTTGAACAGCTGGCCCTGTTCGCGGGGCAGGTGGCGGGCGAAATCGACGACATTCCCACCGCTGCGGTGCGGATTGAGAGGATCATGGCCGAGGCGGCCGGGATCGTCGCCGCCCTGTCGGGTCGTTTCGAGGAGGTTGAGTAAATGGAATGGCGTGAGGTCAACAAGTGGCGGCGGGAAACGCGGAATGAAATTCTTGTCGCCAGGCTGGCGCGGCCGTTGGCGGTCCGCAAGGCCACCCGGGACAAGATCGTGGGGCATCTGAGCCGTGAAATGCCCTGGCTCGGCCGGGACGGGTTCGGTTTTTACTGGCCGTTTCGGGGCGAACTGGACCTGCGTGATTTCGCCGCCGCGGCGACGTCCGGGGGCGGGGCGATGGCCTTGCCGGTGGTCGTGAAGGAAAAGCAGCCGGTCGAATTTTGGGAATGGCAGCCGGAGACCAAGATGGTCCCGGGGGTGTGGAGCATCCCGGTTCCGGCTTCGCGCAAGCGGGTTCAACCGCCCGCGTTGCTGATTCCGTTGTTGGGGTTTGACGATGCCGGGTACCGGCTTGGCTACGGTGGCGGGTATTATGACCGGACCCTGGCTGCCTCGACCGAAAAACCCCTGGCGATCGGTATTGGTTATGCCGTCGATCACCTGCCCACCATCCATCCGCAGCCGCATGACATTCCCATGGACGCGATCGTCACGGAAGAGGGCGTGCGGTGGATTTCCGCGCGAAACCCGCTTGCGACGGGGGGCCTGTCCGCCGGCGATGCGGGAGAACCGCCCTGCATGATGAGCGAAGCCGATCCCGCCTACATGGGCTATCTCACGGATGAGGAAACGGCCGCGTTTCTCAATGAACTTCTGGAAGGGGAGCGGGCCGGGGCGCGGGGCGTTATCGAGATGGCGCGCGCAACCCCGGATCTGGAGCTTCGCGTGGCGTTATCCGCAGTGGCCCAGGATGAGGCCCGGTACTGCGCCATGCTGTCCCGCCATATCGAACGCCTGGGCGGTCAGCCCAGTATCGAAACCGGCGCGTTCCTGGACAAACTGCGGGACACGGCGGAACAACAGGCCAAGATCGAATTGTTGAACAAGGGGCAGTCCTGGGTCGCGCGGCGGCTGGTTGAGTTTCTGCCGAAAATCGCCGACCCCGATTTGTATGACGATTTGTGTGAAATGCGCGAGGTCCATGACCGCAACGTCGCGCGCTGCGCGCGATTCACCAAACTGCCGGCCTGACGGCTGGTTTACGAACCACGGGGACGGCGGCCTTCTTCGGCATCCGCATCCCCGCAGCAGATCCCCGGACGGCCTGCCTGCCGCCCGGGGATCGTTGCCGCCGATTGTGTTTTTCTCCGATATGCTGCAAAATTTCCGTCACTGTTCCGTCCCCATTCCGGAACCTGCGGGAGGCCCATGATCCAGACGACGGCAAAGAAGGCGGCCGGATGGCTTGGCGAGATGTCGGGGGCGGTCGCCGATTTCGGCACCTTCCTGCCGCTGGTCATCGGCGTCCTGGCCGTGCGTGGGTTCGACGGCACGGGCGTGCTGACCGGCTTTGGTCTGTTCGCCTTGGCCGTGGCCCTGGTCTACCGCCGGCCCATTCCCATTCAGCCCATGAAGGCCGTGGCGGCGCTGATTATCGTCGGCGCGGTGACCCCGGCCCAGGCCATGGCGAGCGGCCTGATCATCGGCGGGGTGCTGGTGGCCCTGGCCGCGACCGGCATCATCACGCGCATCGCGCGATTGGTTCCCAATTCGGTCATCATGGGGGTGCAGTTGGGGGTCGGGGCGCAACTGGCGCTGCTCGGATTTCAGCATGTGGCGGACGAGCCTCTGTTCGGTGGTGCGGCGCTCGCCCTGCTGTTGCTGCTGTTTTTCACGCCCTACCGGCATCTGGGATCGCTGGTTGTCGTGGTGACGGCGGCGGCGGCCTTTCTGATCACCGGCGGCACGGGGTTGGCGCTGGGCGGACCGGGGCTGCATTTTTCGCTGCCGACCTTCCCGACCTTGGCGGATTTTCAGGCGGCGCTGACGACCACGGCCCTGCCGCAGCTGGCGCTGACCCTGTCCAACGCGGTTCTCGCGACCTCGGCCATTGCCGCTGAATACTTTCCCGATGATGCCAAGGAACGCACCAGCCCCCGGCGTCTGGCGCTATCGACGGGAATTCTGAATGTCGTGCTGGCGCCGTTCGGCGCCCTACCCATGTGTCACGGGTCGGGCGGGCTGATCGCGCAATATCGCTTCGGGGCGCGGACCTGGGTGGCGCCAGCCCTGTTCGGGCTGTTCTGTCTGGCGTTGGGTATCGGCTTCGGGCCGCAGGCCCGCGATGTGCTGATGCTGGTGCCGGTCGGCGCCGTGGGTGCGATCCTGGCCGTGGCGGGGACGGAAATGGCCTTCAACCGCCGGATCCTCGGCGTCAAGCCGAGCTGCCGCGTGGTCATCGTGCTGACCGGCGTGGTCTGCGTCGGCGTCAACATGGCCGCGGGCCTGGCCGTCGGCTTGGCGGCGGAAGCCCTGCGCAGCGCCTACTACCGCCGCCGCGGCGAAACCTCGGGCATTTGAACGCCTAGGCGCCCAGCATCACATCCGAGGCCTTGATGATGACCGTCACTTCCTTGCCGGCGGCGAGGCCCAGGGTTTTGGCTGAATCCAGGGTGATGGACGACACGATGGTATTGCCGCCCCCGATGTCGACCGTGACCTGGGCGGTGACGACACCGTCCTTTACCTCCACGCCCAAGGGCCGGAACCAGTATGGTTGGGCCATGGAAAACAAGCGCGCCGACGTGTTCCTGACCTATCGCACCAATGCGGTGCTGGCGAAGAGGTGCCGGGCCCTGCAGATCGTTGCCGTGCCGGATGCCCTTTCCGTCGGCGCCGATTACGGCATCACCCTGATCGCGGGCGCGTCCAAGGCAGCGGCGCTGTTTGCCGATTATATCCTGGGTTCCGACGGTCAGAAGGTTCTGGCCCGCTTTGGGTTCGATGCCCCGGAATAATAGGGCCGGGATACGGATCGGACGAATCGCCCGGACGTGCCCGGCGCGGATAACCTCAGGAAGCCGCCGGAAATCTGACACGGGTGTTTCCTGTAGGGGATTTACTATCCGGTTTGCGTAATCGATATCCGATTTACGCGGCAAAAACCCATGCGCCGCCTATTCACGCTTTCGATCCCCGAATTTCTATCGCTTAATTCAAGGTGGAAGGAACAATGCCAGGGGTAAATGGGCGCGCGGCCATGTCATGCCGGCCCTATAGCATAATTTAGCGCTTAATCATAAAGCAGTACGCTTGGCCTTATCTGCTTGGCCGTGTACGCAGTATTTTGCCGGTTTTTCGCAAGAATACATTACGTTCGTATTCATGTGGAAGACCGGTGCTTCTGCGGTGGGTGGCTGCGGTGCGGAGGAGGAACGGATGGTTTTGGGTCACATTGCGTCCCTTTTTCTCTGAATATTGAATGCGCATTGTGAGCAATCTCTGAGTGATCGGGGTTATGGAAAAGACGGCCTGTTACAGGCCGCAGTGGGGGTAATAGTGAATAACGGATTCGTGTTTCGTATTCAGCGGAGCGGTGTGCCGGTTGTGGCGTTGGCTGCCTTCCTTAGTGGATGCCAGACCTTGAATTTCGATACGTCGACAACCGTATCGCCCGGCGACGGGGAAACAAACCTGTCAGCGCAAATGTCGCAGCCGCGCGAGCTCGTCGCCTTGATCAGAGAGGGCGAACAGGCGCTTCGGGACAAGGACCTGGATAAGGCACAGCGGTTGTTCAGCGGCGCGCTCAAGCTTGATATCACCAACGCGGATTTGCAGTTTCTGAACGGCCTGGCCTATCACCTGATCGGCATTTCCAAAGATCGGTCCAAGCTTGAACTGGCCGAACAGGGGCTGTTGCTCGCGCTCAAGTTCGACCCTAGCCATCTCGCGGCGCGCTATCAGTTGGGCCTGCTTTACATGGATCAACGCCGCTACGCCCTGGCTCAGGGGCATCTTGCCGCCGTTGCTCTGCACCGGCCGAGTGATAGCGCTCTGCTGTACAATCTGGCGGCCAGTTCCTACTACAGTCACGACCCGCAAATGGCGGAAGCGGCCTTGAATCAAATGGCCAAGATATCGCCGGAAGCGGCGGCCGACCCCGATATTCTGTGGGCCCAGGCCCTGGTCAAGGCGGCGCTTAACGACAACGAGGCCGCGAAGGATTATCTGCAATCCTTCCGCGACAAGGATGCGCCGGGCGATCAGGTGAAACAGCTTGAACGGCGGCTTTATTCTTGGCGGGGCTTCTACGAGCACGACGCCAAGATCATCCCGGCCCAGTTCGGTCAGCAAAACCCCTATGGTGCGCCGTCCGGTCAGAGCAATCCCTACGGGGCGCCAGCCAACCCTTACGGCAGCGCCCCCGCCAATCCTTATGGGGCGGATTCCGGGGCGGGTATCGCGCCAGGCACCGCCACGGGGGGGCTGCAGAACGATTCCAGCATGGTCGTCGTCGATGTCGTCATCATCGGCACCCAGGAAGACGTGCGCCAAACCCGGGGCATCAATCTTCTGAACGGCTTGCAGCTTCAGTTCGGCAACCCGACGACAGGCGCCTATGGTTTCGGCTGGTCGCGCAACAACATCAACGACAAGATCGACAGCGGCCTCGACGAGAACACGCGGACGATCACCAATCAGATCGGCATTCCGGCCGTGACCTATTCGTTGAACATCGCGAACTCGGCCGATTCGGAAAATGAAATCCTGGCCAAGCCCAGCCTGGTCGCCCAATCGGGCCGGACGTCCGAATTCTTCTCGGGCACGGAAATCCTGGCTGCCGCCGTTTCCGGCGGCGATGGGGATTCGGTTTCCGTGCAGAAAGAGGTCGGGGTCAAATTGGCAGTGACGCCGGAAATCCTCGAAGACGACTTCCTGCGCCTGCATGTGGTCGCGGAACGGACCTTCTTGACCGATCCGGCAAGTTCCGTGCTGTTTGAATTCCGTCTCGACACCACCAAGACCAATGTCAATTCGACGGTCACCATGCGGTTTGGGGAAACCCTGATTTTGGGCGGACTGAGCGAGCGTGAAACGTCGAATTCCAAGGACGGCGTGCCGGGGCTGATGGATATTCCGGGTGTCAGTCTACTGTTTTCAGAACGGTCAAAGCGCCACTTCGAACGCTCGATCCTGATTCTGCTGACGCCCCGGCGCCCGCAATACACCCGCCAGGCGGAAGACAACCGCGCGAAGACCCGCGAACGCCTGAGCGGCCTTGAACGCGATCTGGAACGTTTGGCCAAACGCCACGAAGATTGGTTCACCCCGCGCCCGACATTCAATCAGATCATCGATAACTTGAAAAAACGCGAGTTTTTCGAGGAATTCCGGTCGGGCGATTTCCGCCTTAGGGCTTGGAACGAAGATCCCAGAAACCTCGAACATATCGCCAGCATCCAAAAACGACTGGCGAACAATTAGAAACTATATCGTCTCTGAGCGGTGGGACGCATGGACCCCCATCCGACGCGAATGCCTGCGATCGATCAGGGAGGTCAGGGATTGTGATGGTGAAGAATGTGTTTCTGCGCAGGATGGCCTGTGCGGTCCTACTGTTGACGTTGCTGCCGATAGCCGGCGGCCGCCCCGCGACAGGACAGTCGCCGGGCACCAGCGCGCCGCCGTCCGGTGAAACGGTCAAGGCGACCTGGACGCTGATCCCCGGCCGCGCCAAGGATCTGTCGATCAATGCCGCTGCCATGGCTTATGCCGTGGGGGATGACGGCGTTGCACTGCGGTGGCGGGCGGTCAGCCAGAAATGGGCCAGGATGTCGGGGGTCTTCGTGCGCATTACCGCGGCGGAGGGCAACCGGCCCTGGGGCGTGACCGCGGACGGCAACGTCATGCGCTTCAACGGCCTGTGGTGGGAACCGAAAGGCGACAAGGTCGCTGACGTGGCCGGTGACGCGGTCGGTAACATTTACATCGTCCGGCTTGCCGGCACTGTCGAGAAATGGGAGCCCCTGTCGCAAAGCTGGAAGCCCGTGCCGGGGCAATTGGCGCGGCGCATTGCTCTCGATATCCGGGGAAAGCCGTGGATCGTCACACCCAAGGGTCAGATCATGCGCTGGGAAGACGGCGCCTGGATCACCATGCCGGGTATTGCCCGTGATATCGCGCTTGGTGCCGATGGTTCGGCCGTCATTGTCGACGGCAACGGGCAGTTGCGGAAACTGCGCATGTCGCCCATGCGTTGGGTGCCTTACGAGGGGGTCACCGATGTCGTTGCCGCGGGGCTTACCCCCAATGGCGGCCCCTGGGTGACCTTGGGCGACGGGCGCATTTTCGCCACCGTGCTGATCCGCGATCAGGTGCCGCTGACCGAGGAAGAAAACAAAGACAAGGCGGAAACACCGCATGCGCCGGTGCCGCAGGCACCGCTGGCGCAGGCACAACCGGTCATCGCGCCGAAGATCACGGCAAGCAACGTGCAGGCCACGACAAACACGGCCACGGAAAGCACCGCGCCGGACGCCAAGGCGGATGCGCCGACCGCCCAATCCATCGGCACCTCGGGCAGCGGCTCGGGCACGGGTAACAAGTCCAATTCCAACAGCAATTCCGTGTCACCCGGCGGCGGTGGCGGAACCAGCGACCCAGCCGCCAGTACGACGAACGAGAAACTGGAATTCGTCGATACGCGCGGCACCGCCCAGCAGATCGCCATCGGTCGCGACGGCAGTGTGTTCGCGTTGGATACCAGCGGTGGGATCACGCGGTGGAGCAATACCCGAGGGGCATTCGAAAGCTTTCCCGGTCAGTTGGCGCGCATCGCCGTGGACAGCCAGGGCAATCCTTGGGGAGTGACCAGCGTCGGCCGCGTGTTCCGCCACGATGGCACGGCCTGGGTTCAGGTTCAGGGAGTGACAGCGTCGGATATCTCGATCGGCGGCAAAGACGATATCGTGCTGTTCGCCAATGCCGACGGCATCCTGTCTCGTTTCGACATGGCGACGGGCAAGACCAGCAATGTTCCCGGTTTGGGCGTTCAGGTCGCCGCGGGGCCGGACGGCACGCCCTGGACCATCAGCAAGGACCATATCGCCCAGCGTTGCGGCAAAAGCCCCTGCACCCCCCTGTTTCAACTGGCGCGCAGCATCGCGGTGGGGCCTGACGGCACGGTGTTCCTGGTCAATACCAACGACCTGTTGATGCGCAAGCGCCCGTCCGACAAGAAATTTTCCCAGGTCTTGGTGCCGGGCCACACGCCCGCCGCCGTCGCCGTCGGCCCCAATGGTTTCCCTTGGGTGGTGACGAGCGCGCGCAAGGTCCTGGCGACCCGCTATTTCGAACGCAACGAGGCCGGTGATCGGGTCCTGGCCCAGAAGTCGAGCGGCGATACCACCGGTAGCGGCTCGACCGCGGCCGTCGTCTCATCGCAGAGCGCCAGCGCCTTCACCTTCACCAAAAACCTGAAGTTCGACAAGTACAAGTCGAGCGACGCCGAAGCCAACATGGGCATGCTGTCGGATGTCCATGCCGGGCATACGGGCGCGGTCTACATTTCGGGTGACACGGGGGTCTTCAAGTTCAACACCAAGACCAAGAAGTTCGAGGCCTTGGACAAGGCGTTCTCCAATTCCTCCCTGGCCGATGTGGGCGAGGATGAAAGCGGTACTCTGTGGGCGTTAAGCGAGATCGCGCCTGCGCGTGTCTACCGCCTCAAGGGAACGCAGGAAAAAACCTACTACGTCATCAATTCGACCGACACCAACACGCCGCGCAACATGGCGGTCGCGGCGGACGGCACGGTTTACGTGGCCGTCGGCGCCCAGCTTTACAAGATGGAAGCCGGCAATAGCGTGTTCAAACAGATCGAAAGCAGCGACATTTTCTTTGTTCATCTGGGCGCCGGCGGTGATCTATGGATTCTGAACCAGTCGTCCGAGGTGCAGCAGTATACGGGCTCCAAGTTCGAAAACCGGCCCAAGGGCACGGCCCAGAAGGCGCAGGACCTGGGTGTCGGTGCGGACGGTTCGGTGTATGTCCTGGATCACTCGACATCCCTTCTGAAGAAATGGAATGCGTCCAACGGGCGGTTCGACGACGTCAACATCACCCAAGCCATGCACGCAGTCACCGTGACCATCGAAGGCCGCCCATGGATCGTCAACACCTCCGGCGATATTACCTCCTCGGGCGACATCTGGCGCGCCAAGGACTGATCCACCCGCCGGTCAGCTGCGCAGCCGCAATAGGGTCCAGAAGCCTGCCGGCGCCAAGGCCAGACCGGTGAACAGAACGATCAGCAGGATGAACCCGGGCGTCAGGTCCGGGACCGGGGCAAGCGTCTCCGACGCGATTTGCGCGCGGTGCTGTTGAGCCAATCCGTAGGCCAGGGTTCCCTGGGTGGCTGCCACGATCACGGCGACCGTCGGCAGAATGGCGGCGAGCGCCGCCCATGGGCGCGGCCGGACGCGGTCATTATCCCGGCGACGCAGCCACATGCCGTACAGGCCCGCCAGAATACCGCCGGAAAGAAGAAGGCCCGTCATCAGCCAGATGATGCGGGTCACCAGACCACCCCAGGTGCCGAAGTGCAGCGGATCGGCGGTTTCCACCCAACGGTCGAAGGCGCCCAGATCCGTCGCCCGGCGAAGCGCCAGAACATCGCCCGTATAGGGATTAAGATGGACCTGATTGGCGCGCGCGCGGACCAGCCAGGCTTCGGCCTGACCCTGGAAGATCAGGGAGGCGCCCATCCGGCGGGGCAGGGTCACCAAGGTTGTGTCGAATGCCGGATAGGCCCGCCAGGCCAGCGCCTGAGCCTGATCCAGGTCGAGCACCTTTGGGGACGGCGGCAGGCTTTTGATGGCGGCCGCCGAAAGACGGGCGGGCTTGGCGTCCTCGGTCAGGACCTCTGCCTTGTGCAGCCCCCATTCGGCCAGATACCAGATCCCGGTGACGGAGAGCACCACGGCGACGACCAGGGACCAAGTGCCCGCGAAACGATGCAGGTCCGACCACAGAATACCGCGCCCCTGGTCGACCCGCAGGCGGACCAGCGCCCGCCACCACCGCTTGATGGACAGCAGGCCCGTCACGGCCGAGATCAGCAGGACCAGCCCCAGCGGTCCGACAATGAGAATGCCGTGCAGCCCCTGGACCGTGGGCACGATGTAGAACTGTTTGTGCAACAGGCGGAAGAAGCTTTGCGCGTTGAAGGTGCTGCGCTGTCCCTGGACCCGGCCGCTGTAGGGATCAACCAGCACCACGCGCAGGCCGCTCGCCCCGTGGTGGATCAGAACCCGGGCGGCCCAGTGGTCGCCCCGGGGGGCGGCGATCCGCCGGATCTCGACATCGGGATAGGCCTGCCGGACGCTGTCGTGAATTTTCTGCCACGACAGGGCCTTTCGTTCCGCCGCCGGCGGCGGGTCCACCCGATAGGCCGGATCTGTCAGCCAGGTCAATTCCGGGCCGAATACGGCGATGGTTCCCGACAGGCACAACACGAAGGCCAGCAGGCCCAGGTTCAGCCCAAGCCAGGAATGGACCCGGTAAAGGGCCTTGCGCGTGCCGCCGGTCAAGGCCTCGGCCGTGCAGTCAGAACGTCATGGACAGGCGGCCGAGAACGGTCAACGGCTCACCCGGATGGACGATCGCCTGGTTCGATGCGCGTTCGTAGAAGTGCTTGTCGAACAGGTTATAGACGTTGAGATTCAGGGTCATCGACCGCCATGTGTATTTGGCGCCCAGGTCGGCGACCCAATAGGAATCGAGGATGTAGGCGGTGTCGAACTGGGCCCGGTTGTCGCTCACGTAACGCACACCACCGCCAAGCGATAGGCCGCCGAGGGCGGTATCCTTGGGGAAGTCGTAGGAGGCCCAGAGCCGCGCCTTGTGAACCGGAACGTTGCCGAGGCGTTGGCCGATTTGCGACGTGTCTTCCGGGTTTTCCAGGGTCTGCGATTGGGTATAGGAGTAGGAGCCGATCAGGTTCACGCCGGCGATGGGGGTGCCGGACAGGTCGAGCTCGAAGCCTTCGGCCTTCTGGCTGACGCCGGGAATGTAGCGAATGTCACCGGTGGCATTCTGATGGGCGGAATCGACCACGCCGACGTTTTCCTTTTTCAGATAGAACACGGACGCCGTTGCCGAAAACCGCTTGTCCGGGGTTTCCGCCTTGACGCCGATTTCCAGCTGTTCGCCCGTTTCCGGGGCAAGCGGATTGTCGTTGACGTCGAGGACCGAGTTGCCCTGGGGTTCGAACGACTGTGCTGCGCTGGCGTAGACGGAATAGGCATCGCTCAACTGATAGAGAGAGCCGACGCGGAAGGTAAAATCGGAGGCATGAACGGCGCGTGCCTTGACACCGTCGGTTTCGCTCTCGCCCTTGACGAAATCGAAGCGCCCGCCGACCAGGACCTTCAGGCGTCCGTCTTCCAGCATGGACATTTGATTCTGGCCATAGAATGACAGGCGCCGGTTATGGGCGCGGATCGACTGTTTGGGCTGCGACGACGGCGGGGTGTAATTGATCACGGGGTTGTCGGAAATCGCGACGTTGGACGTGTTTTCGCGAAATCGCAGGAAGTCCGAGATTTCCCACGAAAATTCGGAGCCGAACAGCAAGGTGTGATCGATCCCGGCGGTGTTGAACTTGCTTTGCAGGTCGGCCACGGCCTGGACTTCGTCGTCCGTGCGATCCTCGTTCTGATAGCGCAGGCGGATAACCTCGGCCCCTACGGTGCCGATCACGTTGCGCGGGCGCAGGGATTCGTTTTCCGCATGGGCGCGGTGGAACGACAGTTGATGGCGCAGCGTGACGGCGTCCGAGAAATCGTGGCTCAACTGGTAGCTGGCCGAATAGTCGCGGATGTCGCGGCCGTCGAGCGACGCTAGGTTGAAGGACGTGCTGTCGGACACCAACTGCTCGCCGTTGAAGCCGATGGGAACACCTGTGTCATAGGGCTGCTTCTCGCGGGTGTAGCCCAGTTCGAACAAAACCTCCGTGCCCTCGCGGGGGGTCCACAACAGGGTCGGCGCGGCGGTGACGCGGTCCAGGTGCATGCCGTCGCGGAACGAGCCTTCGTCCGTATAGGCCAGATTGGCGCGGTACAGCAGGGAGCCGTCGGCGGTCAGGGGGCCGGTCAGGTCGGCGGTCGTGCGGTAATGGTCGTAACTGCCGGCCTCGGCGTCGATGTCGTATGCGGCGGTCGCCTGGGGGCGTTTGGTGACGACGTTGAGCATGCCGCCCGGCTCGATCGCGCCGTACAGGATCGAGGCCGGACCCTTGAGAACCTCGACGCGCTCCACGTTGACAAGGTCGACCGTGCCGACGTTGGTCGCGCGCAATCCGTTGCGCCGCAGGACCGAGGATTCGAAGCCGCGGATGAAGGGCAGGACCTCCGACTGTGCGTTCAGGGTATTGCCGGCCTGGACCACGCCGCTGACGTTTTCGTAGACGTCCTTCAGGTTCTGCGCGCCCTGGTCCTTGATGATCTGGCGGGGGACGACCTGGATCGACGCCGGGGTTTCGGAAATCGGCGTATCGGTCTTGGTCGCGGTGGCGCTGCGGGTCGCCCGGTAGCCCTCGACCGGACCCCAGGCGCTTTCCCCCTGTCCCTCGACCGTGATCGGGCCGAGCACCATGGCGTCCGCGCCTTCGCCGGGCTTGGCCAGGGCGACGGTGCCGGGGCCGGTCGATTGCCAGCTGACGCCCGTGCCGCCCAGCAGAATGCGCAGCGCTGCGGCGGGCGGCAGGTCGCCTGAAACCGGTTGCGAACGCAGGCCCTTGGTCAGGCCCGCGGGATAGGAGAATTGCCAGCCGGATTGACGTCCGAATGCCTTCAGGGCTTCGGCCAGGGGTTGCGCCGTGATGTCGAAGCGGCGCGTGGCATCGGCCGGCGCCTGGGCGAATTCGGCGGCACCCAAGCGGTCCGGAGTTTCCGCCGCTGCCGGGCCGCCCACATGAATCACGATACCGGTGGCCAGAAAACCGGCCATAAGCAGCCCGCTGCTGCGGCTTGTCGTCGTCATCTTCGATTACACCTTTGCGCCCATTTCATAATTATGCGAATGCGATTTAATAGCATTCATATTAAGGACGGACGGTGCGGGGGAATTTGAACAAATATATCCGTAAAGATCGATCAGGCGGGGCTGACCAGCAAAACCCAGGGACTGAGTGCGCGGACCCGTCCACCCTGTGACCGGGCCACGGAGTGCGCGGCCTGGTCCGGCCGCGTCAAATCGAACGAGCCGCTGACCCGGTGACGGCCGAACGCCGCATCACCCAACAGAATGACGCCCCGATGGTAGCGGTCCAGTTCGGCGAGAACCTGGGCAATGGACCAGTCTTCGACCTCCAGCCGGCCGTCGCGCCAGGCGGTATCGGTGCCGGGAACAATGTCGGCCCGCCGTACCGCGCGGGTCGTCAGGTCGATGCGCAGGCTGTCGCCGCCGACCAGGCCATCGGCCGGGGTCAGGCGCCGCCCTGCCATGCCGACGGCCACGCGACCATGTTCGACGGCGACGGAAACGCTGTCGTCGTCCAGGCGCAGGTCGAACCGGGTGCCGATAACCGTTACTTCGGCGGGGCCCGCCGTCACGGCGAACGGGCGGGCCGCGTCGCGGGCGATGTCGAAATAGGCCCGCCCGCCCAGCAGGGCGGCACGGCGGTTTGGGCCGGTGAAATCAAGGTTGATGGCCGTCGCCGTGTCCATGTGTACATGGGTGCCGTCTTCCAAGGTCACGGTGCGGAATTCGCCGGTCGCCGTGGCGATGTCGGCGAGCAGGCGGCGGGGGCCGCCCGTGCCGGCGTACAGCGCCAGTCCCGCCGCCATGGCGCCGGCGCCGGCCAGGACTTGTCGGCGGCTGGGTCGGGGGCCGGAACGGGCCGGGGACCGGCGGAAGGATGCCGGGGGCCTGTGGTCGGCCAGGGTCGGTTGCAGATGGGGGGCGGTTTGCCAGGTGCGGCACACCTGTTCAAAGGCCTGGGCGTGGGCCGTGTCGGCCTCGAGCCAGGTGCGCAGGGCCGCCGCCAGGGCCGGGTCGCCGGGATTGGCCTCGGTCCGCATCAGCCAGTCGAAGGCGGCGTTCCAGATCTCGTCGTCGATGGGGTGGGGGGTGCCCGTCATGGGGGTCTCGGTCTCGTGTGCGGGCCCGGCGCGGGCGATTGCGGATGATGGCGGCCTATATACATAGACGCTTGGTTGGGGCATTCGTGAACAGGGAAAGTTGCGGGATGCGGTGGAACCCGTTCACCGATCCCGGCGGCCCAGGTCGGGGCCCAGGCGCTTGGCGCAGTGGACCGTCGCCTGGCTCAGCATGCGATAGACATAGCCGGTGGAGACATCAAGACGGCTGGCGATATCGTCCACGGAATGCCCGGCGATGCGGTGCATTTCGAACACCAGGCGGGTTCTTTCCGGCAGTTCGGACAGGGCGTCGCTCAGGACACGCATCATGTCCCGTGAAATGGCGGCCTGCTCCGGTGTCGGATCGGCGCTGGGGGCGGCCAGGGGCAACTCTTCGCGGGCGCCATAGCGCACTTCAAGCGCCAGTCGCCGCGCGCGGTCGATGGCCAGATTGCGGACCAAACGGAACAGATAGGACACGGGTTGGCGAACCGTATCCGCGGGCGGATGTTCGGCCAGCTTGATCCAGGCGTCCTGGACCACATCCTGGGCACGAAAGCGGCAGCCCAGGATCGGCGCCACGGATTCGATCAGGGCCGCATAATGCGTGTCATAGGCAAGCGCCAGCGGGCTTGCCGGTCTGTGATCGCCGTTATTGGTCATTGTCCGGCCGGGTCCAAGTTTGTGCGTCTGTCCCACGATGCGGGGGGACAGGCCGGCCGATATTAAATGAGAATGATTATCAATTCCAATAGAGAGTTTTCCCGGATCATGCGCCGGACGACTGCGCGGCATCCGGTTTCGTGCCGCCGCCGTTCCGGCGGCGCGGCACGGCGGGCTTGGTGGGGGTCATCGCGGCCAGGCCCCAGCCGGTCACGCTGACGGCACCGCACCACACGACAAAACCCGCACCGCCGCCGCTATTCAGCAGAAACACGGCAGGGGTCAGCACGCCGGAGATGGCAAGCCAGGTCTGCCACGCCTTGCGTTCAAGGGGGGGCAGGCCGAACACCCGCCGCCGCTTGGCGTTGCCCAAGGCAAGATAGGCGAGGGCCGCCGTCGAGGCGGCAACAGCGGCGACGATGGCCAGGATGCTCATTCGGCGGGTTCCGGCAACGGGTCGCCGGCGGGGCGGCCATGGGGCTGCCGCGTCGCCCAGCGGAACAGCAGAACGCCGAGCACGAGGAACATCAGATCAAAGGACAGCACCGCCCCTTGTCCCTGGGCCACGGCATCCGCCCAGTCCAAGCCGCCCATGGCCATGCGCACAATTGGCAAAACGATGCAGGCGGCGCCGAGCAAACGCCGGAACCGCTGTATCAGGCCGCTGCCGTCGCCCGCGAAGGCACCGACCGCGATACAGGCGAGGGCGCCCAGGACAAAGCCCATCGGTGTCCAGTAGAAGGGATCGGCGGCCGGCAGGGACAGGAAGAAGCCATAGGCCGCCGCCGTCATGGCGAACGGCAATCCGTAGGCGGTGATCGTGACCGCGCGCCCGAAGCCGCGCCACAGGGCGGCCTCTTCGCGTCGACGCACCCAAAGCTGCATTCCCGACAAAATCACGTAACACATGGCGGCGCCCAGACCGACCCATACGGCCTTGGACAGAGGGCCCGCGAAATCGCCCGTGTGCAGGGGCCAGATCAGTTCATAAAGCGCGTTGCCCGCCGACGGTTGCCGGCCGACCCGGGGTTTGACGCCCAGGAACCGGCCGTCCGTGCCGTCGAACACGTTGCGCACCCAGGCCAGTGTTCCTTGTGGCGGCATGTGCCAGAGGTTGATGCGGGCATCGGCGCGGCCGTAGTGGTCAACCACGAGGAAGCGGACCGGCGTGCCGGTCAGGGCCGTGGACCGGGCGATCACGGCATCGAGATCGGCCAGGGCGGCCGGGCGCGGATCGGGTGTCACGGCGGGCTCGTAAAGAGTTTCGCGCATCGCCTTCTGGTCGCCGCCGAAGGCGACCTGCGATATCAGGGGCAGGGAGACCGTGGCCGCAAAACTGAAGAATGAGCCGGTAAATCCCAGAAGAAATGCGAACAGCAGGCCCCAACTTGCGGCCAGGACATGACGGTCGCGGGCCGTGACGAGACGGTTGCCCGGTCGGGCGGCGACGAACAGGTCACGGATCAGGTGGCGGTGCATGAGAAAGCCGGTGACGCCCGCGGCCATCATGGACAGCCCCAGGATTCCGGTCAGGATCAGGCCCCAAGGCCGTGGAACGTAGAGCTGCACATGCAGGTCGACGAGAAAGTCTTCGAGCGCGCTGGCCTCGAACCATTCCGGTTTCGTGAACACGAACCCTTCGTTGCGCGCCAATTCCGCGCCCGTCGCGCCATCAAGCCGGAACAGAGTGCCGTAATTTTCGATCTTCCCACTTTCCGGATTACGGGCATGGGCATGGGGGAACACGTTCAGGTCGCCCTTGGCCGTTGCCCAGATGGCGATTTCTTCAAGGTACCCCTTGGTCATCCGTTCCGCGATGGGCCGGACCTTGCCGTCGAGATCACCTGCCAGCGGCGCGTGATTTTTGGCGCCGCCGACGGACCATTCGGCAATTTCGTGGGCGAATACGGCGACTGTGCCGGTGGCGACGACGGCGTAAAGCAACAGACCCAGGACCGTTCCGGACCAGCCGTGCACGGCGGTCAGGCGTTTCAGTTGGGATTGCGAAAGGGATTTCATCGTTGGGGCTTTCGTCACTGTTTGATTCGGCTGGGGCGCGTCATATCCATCCGGTAAAGGCCATGGCGGCTGTCAGTCCGCAGACGGCGGCGGTGCCGCAGATCACGGTGGCACAGCGCAGAAGGCTTTCCTCCACGCAGGCATAAACGAAGACCACGGCCCAGATCAGCGGCACCAGGATCAGGGGAAAGACGATGTTGTCGATCCCGGCGGCCCCCTTGGGCAGCCAGATCGGCATGGCCATGGCGAACAGAAGGGCCGCCGCCACCGCGCCGGGGCCGGCCAACAGCCAGCGGGTCAACCGGGGACGCGCATCCAGGGCGCGGCGCAGACGTTCCGTCATGCGGAAAGCGCCGCCATGCGCAAAGGGCCGCTTGCTTCGTTGAATGTCGTGTTCATGACTCTAAGACGAATCAAACCGCCGTAGTCCTCGTGTCCCGGGAGAAAAAATATTCTCCCGGGGACGGAACAAGGCGCTGCACGGTTCCGTGGCCTACCACTGGTAGGATAGATTGCCGATGACGGTCAGCGGTTCACCGGCCGTGCAAATCCCGGCGCTGTTTCGATAATAGCAGGACCCGACATGCTGCTTGTCCAAAAGGTTTCGCGCATGCAGCCCGAAGTGCACACCCTTCCATTCGTAATGGACCGAAGCGTCGAACAGCAGAAAGGCGGGAACGGAAAGGGTCCGGTCGCCGTCACCCCAATGCATGCCGCGATAGCGGACGCCGGCACCGAAGCCCAGGCCTTTGAAGGGGCCTTCCGGGATGGTGTAGTCGGCCCAGGCCGTGGCGACGTGCTTGGGCGCGGGCGTCAGAACATCGCCCAGGTCGGCCGGGTCGACGCTTTCGATGACTTCGGTTTCCATGTAGGTGTATCCGGCGGTCACGTTCAGGCCGAAGTCGAAACTTGCGATACCTTCCAACTCGATCCCCTGGGAGCGAACGGCGGCGGTCTGGTCCGTCGTGTTCGTTGACGGGTCCGTTTCCGTATAGTTCTGGCGCCGCAAATCGAAGGCGGCCAGCGTCACGGAACTGCGGCTGCCTTCAGGCTGGAACTTGATGCCGATTTCATATTGCTGGCCGGTTTCGGGTTTGTAGTTCTTGCTGGCCGGGTTGGTGCCGATCACGGGCGCGAAGGATTCCGCATAGCTGGCATAGGGGGCCAGCCCATTGTCGAACAGATAGACCACACCCGCCCGGCCGGTGAAGGCGCTATCCGCTTGCTGGGAAACCGCCTTGGTGAGGTGATTGATGGTTTCGGTCACCGCACGGTCGAATCGCCCACCCAGGGTGACGCGCCAATGGTCGCCCCATTCGATCTGATCTTGGAAATAGATGCCCGTTTGGCTGCGCGTGAAGTCCTTGTTGATGATGATGTTTCCCTCGGACGTCTGCGTGCCGTAGACCGGGGCGAAAACGTCGATCGACGTCGCCGATGCGGAACTCGCGATCTGTTCCAGATACATGAGTTGATAATCCAGCCCGGCCAGTAAGGTGTGCCTGGTGCCGGCAACGTCCAGCTTCAGCTGTGCATTACTGTCTGTGTAGACACCGTCCAGGTTGCCGAAATTGCCGTAGACGCTGCGCGACAATGTCCGGTTGCCGTCGAACCCCGAGCCGTAAACAACGACATCGTCCAAGTCGACGTTGTTGTAGCGGAGTTTGTGGCTGAGCTTCAGGCGTTCGCCCACATCGTGCGAGACTTCGTATCCGATGGCGTATTCCGTCCGGTCGACCCGGTCGATATCCGGCTCGCCCACGAAACGGCTGAGCGGAACCTCACCGTTCGCATTCGCGACCACCGTTCCGGACCTGGGAAGGGCCTGGGAGTTCTTGGTGTTGTCCTGCTGGTAATGGCTGAACACTGTCACGGTCGTGTTCTTCGACGGCTGCCAACTCACCTGTGGGGCAAACCAGTAACGGTCGTCCTCGATGAAATCGATGAAGGTGTCGCTGTCGCGGTAAAGGCCGGTAAAGCGATATGAGAACTGCTTGGCCTCGTCGATCGCCCCTGCGAAATCGAACTTGCCCTGATAGCGGTCGAAATCACCGCCTTCAAAGTGGACGATGTTGATAGGGTCCGTCGTCGGGCGCTTGGAGACATAGTTGACCAGTCCGCCGGGTGATCCCTGTCCGTAGAGCACGGAGGCAGGGCCGCGCGGGACTTCGACCCGTTCCGCGCCCCAGGGTTCCGGGTTGTAGCTGACGACGTAATCGGGGAAGGTCAGCGCCAGACCATCCTGGAAAATGCCGTTGGTCGTTGCATTCAGCCCGCGCATGCGCAGGTCGGTATAGCGCGGCTCGTTGCCATACGGTTGCGGGTCGACGCCCGGGGTATAGCGCAACACCTCGTTGATCTTGTTGACGTTGCGGGCGTCCATCTGGTCGCGGGTGATGACCGAGATCGATTGCGGGGTTTCGATCAGCGGCGTGTCGGTCTTGGACGCGGACATGCTGCGTTTCGCGACATAGCCCGCGACGGCGCCGCTGGCCTTTTCACCCCGGCCCTCGACGGTCACGGGGGTCATGGTCATGACGTCGCCATTGGCGCCCTTGCCGGGCAACTCGACGGTGACCGATGCGGAAGATGTATAGCGCCCGATCAGGCCGGAGCCGGCAAGCAGTTGGGTCATGGCATCGCGCGCGGTGAAGTCGCCGACCAGCGCCGGGGCGGTCCGCTCGAACACGGCGGGTTCCGTATAGAGAACCTGAAGGCCGGTGACGGCCGAGAATTCGGCGATGGCCTGGGGCAGGGGTTTCGAGGAAATCTTGAAGGTGAAGAGATCGTCGGCCTGGGCCTTTTCGATGGTCTTGTCCGTACCGGTGCTGACCTGAAGTGACTCCGGCGCGGCGCCGGCGGGCGTGGCCAGCGCCAGGGCCAGCAGCGACGCGCCGGTCAGCAGGGCGTACCGCGCCATTAATGTCGCCCCACGGTTCAATGCCCGGGTGGACTGGTGTTCGTTGTTCATCCCCGTATTCCCCCTTGAGTTCATGTTCATATATTTAATTGCGACTAAGTAGCAAAATCATATGAACATGAGACGGGGCTGAAGGTTCGTTTCCCCCAGTGCTGCCGGCATAATTTTTCATGCCCTTCGGTGGCGGGCGCGGCGCGTCTTTAATGCAGCACGACGAGATAGCCTGTGATGCGTGTTGCGCTGAGGGGCAGGGTGTCCGTGATGGCGCGAAGCGCCGCGCCAGGGTTGTCCGTGCGGAATACTCCGCTGACCTTTAGGTCGCGCAGTGCGTCCTTGGCGATCACGATGCGGCCCGGGCTGTAACGATTGATTTCGGCAACCACGCTGGACAGTGGCGTGTCATAGAACACGAACTGCCCGCGCAACCAGGCAGTCACGGCGGTCCGGTCGAAGGGCTTCGGCGGTGAGACCCCCGCCGCCGTCAACTGGGCGCTCTCCCCCGGCGCCAGGGTCAAGGCCTCACCGGGCATGCTGCCGGTCAGGTTGACCCGGCCTTCGGTCAGACTGACGTCGGCCTTGCCGTCGGCGATGCGCAGGTTGAACCGCGTGCCGGTCACGCGGACGGTGCCCATGGGGGTGTCGACCGTAAACGGGCGGGCGGCATCCGGCGCGACATCGAACCAGGCCTCCCCCCTGAACAGGCGGACATGGCGGCCATCATCGGCCATGTCGACGGCGATCGCCGTGTCGGTGTTCAGGGTGATGCGGCTGCCGTCGGCAAGGTCGATGGGGGTGCGCATGCCGATTGACGTTATGTGATCGCTTTGCAGGCGGACCGCGATGTCGTCGCGCCACAACAGCCCGGCCCCCAGTAGGATCATCAGGGCCGCGGCGGCGGCAAGGCCGCGCAGGGGACGTTGTCGCCGGGCGGTGCGGGTTCGTCCGGTTTCCGTATCGGCCAGCTTGCGGGCAGGCAGTTCAAGCCGTCCCCACAGGCATTCAGCCTCGGCGAAGGCCGCTTCGTGCCGTGGGTCGGCGGCAAGCCATGCTTGAAAAGCAGCCGCGTCCGCGTCCCGTTCGCGCAGGCGCGTCAGCCACGAAACGGCCTGTGCGAAAATCGCGTCGTCCGGGGACTGAGGGGTGGAATGATCCTGATCGTCGGTCATCTGAACCTGTTGCGGGGTCAACGGGGTGCCGGGTCGGCGGGGCTAGGCGGGGCTTCTTAAGGATAAGACGGTTGGCGGCCGGAAAATCCCCCATGATATCCACGTGCCGGTTTTCGGGCCCTGCCGATCTGGGACGTTGGGGCGGTCACACGTCGCGCCCGGCATCGCGCAGGCGCTGGCGGCAATGGACCATGGCGCGGGCGATATGTTTTTCCACGGTTTTGTCAGAAATGCCCAAGGTCTGGGCGACCTGTCGCATGGTCAGGCCGCGTCCGCGGTACAGCAGGAAGACCTCGCGGCATTTATCGGGAAGTTCCGCAACCGCTTGGGTCAGGATATGCCATTCCTGCCGCGACGAGACGGCATCGTCGGGGGCGGGGCTTGGGCTTTCGAGGTGCGCCAGCATCCCGTCGTCGGCATCGCCATCGACCCAGGTTTCCCGGCGCCGATTTCGGCGCATGTGGTCGATCGCCAGATTTCCCGCCATGCGGTACAGGTAGGCCCGGGGGTTGTCGGGCATGACGGCGCCGGATGTGGTTGCGCGAATCCAGGTTTCCTGGACCACGTCTTCGGCGATGGCGAGCGACCCCGTCCGCCGCAGGATGAAGCGACGCAGTTCCTCGTAGTAGATCTCCGCAGCCTGAGCCAGGGAATGGAACGGGTGTCTCGTCATGTTGCCGGTCCGTGGTCGTCGATCATCTTCAGGTGGCCTGATCGTGTCGTGGTATCTGCGGGCAAGGAATGGGGCACACTTGTGGTTCCGGGGCAGATAGTCCCAGGCCATCGACAACGTACAATTGTTAAGAATGATTCTCAATAACGTTTGACTCCATGTCTAATAAGACGGCTTTCGTCGGATTGACATGCCGTTCGGGTGCTGTGCCGCATCGCGTCGATGGAAACTTGTATTGCGTCGCACAAAAATCCTGGACAGGGTCGCCGCGCCGGTGCTTTCGTAGGAACATGACTAGGGGGACACACGCAGGATACGGATCGGGGACGCGGCGCGCGGTCGCAACGCTTGCCCTGTTCCTGTTCGCCCTGCATGCGGTTCTTCCGGCGGGCTACATGCTCGACGCGGACTCCCTGCGCGACGGCCGGTACGAGGTCGTCATCTGTACCGGGGCCGGTCTGCAGACTGTCGTTGTCGACAAGTCGGGCAATCGGATTGCGGATGGCCCGGCCACCCCCGGCGGCGAGGGGACGCTGAAATGTCCCTTTGCGACAGTCGCGGGCAAGGCCCTGGCGGTTCCTGAACAGCCGGTCCTGCTGACGATCCATGCGGCTCGCAGCGTCCCCGGCCTTCTGCCGCCCGCTCTCGGCCTGCCGGCGTCGGCGGACCGCCTGCCGCTCGGTTCCCGGGCACCTCCCATCCTCCTCGGCTGATTTCCACCCGCGTCGACGCGCCCAAGGCGTTCTTAGCTGTCTTCATGCCCTGACGGCATTCCGTGACAGCCGCATCCCTTGGTAACGCCCGCGCGGCGGATCCATTTCAATTAAACATGCAATTGACATACATGGTATGTCGCCATAATGAACATGTTTGAAAAATACATGTATAGGAGCGATTCATGCCCCGACGTTTCCCCGTGGTCGCCGGTTGCGCGATTCTCATTTCAGGTCTTATGGGTGCGCCCGCATCCGCCCATGTCGTTCTCGATACCCGCGAAGCACCCGCAGGCAGCTATTTCAAAGGCCTGTTCCGCATCAGCCACGGTTGCGGCACGTCGCCGACCGTCCGGGTCACGGTGCAAATTCCGTCCGGTATCATGAGCGTGCGGCCCCAGCCCAAGGCGGGCTGGACCATCGACATCCGCAAGAAGACGCTGCCGGAACCGGTTGCCGGCCCGCACGGCAAGACGGTCACGGAGGTGGTTTCCGAGATCGTGTGGCACGGAGGATCCCTGCCGAACGAGCACTTCGATGAGTTCGCCCTGCAGATGAAGCTGCCGGACGCCGCCGACGGCGGAGTGCTGATCTTTCCGGTCATCCAGGATTGCGCGCAAGGGACCCGCGCCTGGGTCGAGGTGCCGAAGCCGGGTCAATCGCGGCGGGATCTTACGTCCCCGGCCCCGACCCTGACCCTGACCGCAAAACCGCACGCCCACAAACATTGACGACCGTACCGGGGCCGATACCGCCGGGGCGCAATGCGTGCGACTGGCCGACTCCGGTGCCAAGGAGAACATGACCATGAACCGATATCCGATCCATAGCCCGCTCGGTGCCCTCTTCGCCACGGCCCTGACCGCGGCCGCCATGCCGGCGGGGGCGGCCGAGGGCACGGCGACGCCCGTCGAATTGAACCCGGTCACCGTCACCGGGACCGCCGCGCCGTCGCTCACCGTGCCGGGTACGGACGATGCCCGCCGCCTGATCGAACGCACGCCCGGCGGCGTCGAACTGGTGCCCGACACGGCCTGGAAGGACACCGCCTCGGGCACGCTCAAGGACATCCTCGAATATACGCCGGGCGTATTCGTGCAGCCGAAATGGGGCGAGGATTCCCGCCTGTCCATCCGCGGCTCTGGCCTGTCGCGGAACTTCCATATGCGCGGCATTCAGCTGTATCAGGATGGCGTGCCGGTCAATTCTGCCGACGGCAGCACGGATTTTCAGGAACTGGACCCGACGGCGTTTCGTTATACCGAGGTCTACAAGGGCGCCAACGCCCTGCGCTACGGCGCCAATTCCCTGGGCGGGGCGATCAACTTCGTGACGCCCACGGGATATGACGCCGACCTGGCCCAGGGACGTCTTGATGTGGGCAGCTTCGGGTTCCGCCGGGGCCAAGTCTCAAGCGGCGGCAACAACGGCGTCGTCGATGCCTTTGCCACGGCGTCTTGGCTGCGTCAGGACGGCTACCGCGATCACAGCGGCGGCCATTCCGTCCGCGCGTCGGGCAACGTTGGCTGGCGCATCAATCCCAATTTGGAAACCCGGTTCTATCTGGGCTACGCCGATATCCAGCAGGACATTCCCGGCTCGGTGACCAAGACCGCCGCCTTGACCGACCCCAAGACCGCGGCGTCCGCCAACCTGACCCGCGACTACCAGCGCAACATCGACTCCTGGCGCGTCGTCAACAAGACGACCCTGCAATTGGATACGGCGACGGTGGAATTGGGCGGATACGTGGTGAACAAGCATCTGATCCACCCGATTTTCCAGTATCTGGATTACACCTATCACGACTTCGGCGCCTATGGCCGGATCGTCGACGAACGCGAGATCGCCGGCCACGGCAACCGCCTGACGGCAGGGCTGACAATTTCCGGCGGCTGGGTCGACAACACGCAATCGACCAACAACGGTGGGAACAAGGGCGGGCTTCTGTCCGCGTCGTCGGACCGCTCGGTCAATTATGCGGCCTATGTGGAAAACGCCTACGACCTGCGGCCGGGCCTGGCGCTGACCGGCGGGCTGCAGTTCCTTCATGCGACGCGCAAACGCACCGACCGCTTCGACAATGCGACCGACACCTCGGGTGAAAACGATTACACTTTCGTCAATCCCAAGGTCGGATTGCTGTGGCAGGCGGCGCCCGATTGGCAAGTCTTCGGCAACCTGTCGCAGAGCGGCGAGGCGCCGACTTTCGGCGAGCTGAACTTTACCAACACCACCCTGGCCGATACGGAAGCCCAAACCGCGACGACTCTGGAAATCGGCACCCGCGGCCGGATCCGGGATGTGGCTTGGGACTTGGCCGTCTACCGCGCCCATCTGAAGGATGAATTTCAGTACTTCGACCTGGGCGGTGGTAATTATTCCGTCACCAATGCCGACAAGACCATCCACCAGGGCATCGAGGCGGGGATCGGTTGGGCCTTTGCCAGGAACCTGCTGGAAAGCGGCGACAAGGGGGACAGCCTGTCGCTCGACGCCGCCTATACCTACAGCGATTTCAAGTTCGACGACGACGCGACCTGGGGCGACAACGACCTGCCCGGGGCGCCCAAGCACTTCATCCGGGCAGCGCTGACCTACCACCACCCCCTGGGCTTCCATGCGGGCCCCAACATCGAATGGGTGCCGCAGGCCTATTTCGTCGACAACGCCAATTCCGTGGCGACCAAGTCCTACGTTCTGTTCGGCTTCCGCGCGGGATACGAAGTGTCGAAGGACGTGTCCATGTTCGTCGACCTGCGTAACCTGGCGAACACCAAATACATCGCCAGTACCAGTGTTGCCGCCACGGCGACCGACAGTTCGGCCTTGTTCGAACCGGGGACGGGGCGGTCCGTCTTCGTCGGCCTGCGCGCCAGTTGGTAAGGCCGCGATATGAAGGGTGCATCGGAAGTGATCACTTGATATTAATAGTCAATCGCATTATGGAGCAGTCAATCTCCTGTGTCGTCGTCGGGGAAATTCCCCGGCGGCGACGCCCAGTTAAAGCCAGTGCACGAGGCCCAATATGAAGACCCGCATCTCAACCGTTCTTGCCGCCGCCTTGTTTGCCGCCGGCTTTTTCCTTTCACCCGGTTCCGCGTCGGCGGTGGAAAAGGGCCGCATCGAGGTCGAGTTGAACAAGCTGGAGCCAGCCGGCGACGCTTGCCGAGCCTACCTGCTGTTGTCCAATGGCACGGCGACCGCGTTCACGTCCTTGAAGCTGGATCTTGTCACCTTCGATACGGAGGGGATCGTGCAACGCCGGGTTGCCGTCGAGGCCGCCCCCGTCGTCGCCGGCAAGACGAGCCTGAAGGTGTTCGACATCAGCGGCACGTCGTGCCCGTCGATCGGGCGCATGTTGCTGAACGGGGTGCTGTCCTGCGCGGGAGGCCAGAAGCAGCCGGCCGATTGCCTGGCGCTTGTGTCCGTGTCGTCCCGCGCGGCCCAGCCTTTCATCAAGTAATTTTTTGGAGGCTCGAGTGAAGGAATCGGCCCAGTCATTCGTCTTATTAGGTAAGCGGCCCGCGTCGGCGTGGATGCGGGGCGGCCTTTGTCGCGCCTGCAAGCGTTGCAACACCCAAGGATCAGAGGAGTAATCGAATGGAGAACCAACAGGTGGGGGACCCGTTGACGGCCGTCGCGGAAGATCCCGGAATGTTGGCGCAGGGGCTGGATTGGCTGATTGCCGGCGGCCCCGTGGTCGCCATTCTGATCGGCATGTCCGTCGTCGCCGTGGCCATTCTCGGCCTCAAGCTGTGGCAATTCCGGGCCGCCGGCTTGTGGGACCGCGACACCGCGCGCCGGGGTTTGGCCCTGTATCGCACGGGCAAGGCATCGCGCGCGGCGGAGCTTCTGCGCGCTTCGCCAAATCCGGCGGCGCGCGTCGTGCTGCTGGCCATGCGCGGCAAGGCGCGCCGTGACCTGGACGAAGGCAAGGTCCGTGAAGAGGTCGTGCGGTGCGGCTTGGACATGCTGGAAATGTTGCGCGCTTACATGCGCCCGCTCGAGGTCATCGCCACCCTGGCGCCGCTGCTGGGCCTGTTCGGCACGGTGCTTGGTATGATCGAGGCCTTCCAGCAGTTGGAACAGGCGGGCAACCGGATCAATCCGGCGATCCTGTCCGGCGGCATCTGGGAAGCCCTGCTGACCACGGCCGTCGGCCTGGCGGTCGCGATCCCGACGGTCGCGGTGGTCAACTGGCTGGAACGGATGATCGACCGCACCGCCCATGAAATGGACAACCTGGTAACCCAGGTCTTCACGGCGGACCTGACGGCCGCCCCTCAGACGGAAGAAAGCCATGCCGGCTCTGCCTACCGCACGCCTGTCGCTGGCGCCGCCGAATAACGGGCGCCGCCGCAATCTGATCTCGCTGACGCCGCTGATCGATGTGGTGTTCATCCTGCTGGTGTTCTTCATGCTGGCGTCGTCGTTCCTCAATTGGCGGTCCATTACCCTGGACTCGCCGAAACAGACGGGAAGGTCAGCGTCGTTGGAGCAGGCCTTGTTGATCGAGGTGCGCGCGGACGGCCTGCGCCTTGCCGGTGAGTCCATGTCGCTCGACCGCATTACGAGCCGTGCCGTGGCGGCGCTTGCCAAGAAGCCCGACCGCCCCGTGCTGGTCCGCCCCGACGACGGCATCGCCGTGCAGGAGGTGGTTCAGGTGGTCGACGCGCTGGCCGCCGCCGGGGTCGCCAACCTGTCGCTGATCCGGAGGAACAAGTGATGCGCTCTCTTCGGCCCGGCCCCGGGCGTGGCACCAACGACGACGACCGCATTCTGCCGCTCATCAACGTGGTGTTTCTGCTGCTGATCTTCTTCATGCTGGCGGGGCATCTGGCGGCGACTGATCCGTTCCATATCGAGCCGCCGGTTTCAGCCAGCGAGACGGAGCCGGACGGGGTCAGCCCCGTCATTCTGGTCGGTACCGACGGGCGCCTCGCCTTCGACGGCAAGACCGTCGACGACGCCGGGCTGAAGGCTGCGTTGGTCGCGCCGGTCGAAGCCGGGGTGACACATTTCCGGCTCAAGGCCGATGGCGGTGCGCCGGCGGTGCGTTTGGTCGAGATCATGGAACTGCTGCGCGCTGCCGGTGTGCGGAAGGTCAACGTGCTGACCGTGCCGAAGGCCCTGTGATGGAAATTCGCGTTCGTCATTGGAATATGGCTATCGCCGGGGCGGTGTTTCTGCACGCAGCCGCGGCCGCCGTCGTGCTGTGGACCCCGGCGCCGTCTGGGGCGCAGCTTCCGGGTGTCGGCGGGATCGAGATTTCATTGGGTCCGGCGGGCGGTGCGCCCGGTTCCGAAGCCCAGGATTCCCCGGAACCGCAGGAAGCGAAACCGGTCGAGCCCATCGAGACCGTCGAGGAGGTGACGCCCGAGGTCCCGGCGGAAGTGGTGCCCGTGGAGCCGGTGGTTCCCGACGCGGTCGCCATCGAGCCGGTCAAGGCCGTCGAGGAACGCCCGCGCGATCCCTTGCCCGTGCCGCCCAAGGTGGTGCGCCCCAAGGTGACGCCACCGCCCAAGCCGGTGGAGACGGCGGCGGTCGCGCCGACCCCGGTTCACACGCCGCCGCCGGCGGTCGCGGGATCCCAGGGCAAGGCCGGCACCAAGGACGCCAAGGACGTCGGCAGCGGCGACAATTCCCAGGGCGGCGGTCAGGCCGGGTCGGCGGCAGATTACATGTCCGTGCTGCAGGCCTGGCTGGAAAAGCACAAGGAATACCCGCGCTCGGCCCGCCTGCGCCGCATCGAAGGGGCGGTGCTGCTGTATTTTTCCATCGACCGGGACGGGCGCCTTTTGGCCTACCGGATCGAGCGGTCGTCGGGTCACCGCATGCTGGACACGGAAACCATCGCCATGATCAACCGCGCCCAGCCCCTGCCGCCCATTCCCGGCGACATGTCCCGCGACAAGCTGGAAGTCGTCGTGCCGGTTCAGTTTTCCTTGAGGTAACGGTCTGACCGGGGACGGTACAGTTCCCGGATTGGGTCTAATTCGGTTTGCGCAGCAACAGGCGCGCGATCCGCGCCTCGCCGCGGTGGCGCTGGCCTTCGTTGACGCGGATGCGGCCCTTCAGGGCCTCCATGATTTCAAGCTCCGGCAGGGCATCCAGCAGATCGGCCATCTCGTACAGAAGGTCCGGGTCCTCGGGACCCAGGCTGCGCCCGCCGGCACCCGCCGGGGCGAAGCCCTCGGCGACGAACCAGCCGCCGGGGGTAAGCGCCGCCGCCGCCGTCCGGGCCGCATGCAGGCGCACGGCGGCCTCGCATTGCAGATACATCAGGAACACCGCGTCCCAGCTGCGGCCCGGCGGCGGGGACCACGCGGCCAGATCGCCCACGATGCGCTCCACCGTCACGCCGCGCGCGGTGTCGTGGGTTCGGGCCAGGTCCGTCGCCACGCTCGAGGCATCGACCGCCGTCACCGCCAACCCCTGTTCCGCCAGCCAGCCGCCGTTGCGGCCGTCGCCGTCGGCCAGGCAAAGGGCCGAGCGCGCGGAAAAGTCGGAGCGCGCCATGACTTCGCGCAGGTATTCGCAGGGCTGATCGCCGAACAGGCGGGTGTCGGCTTCCGTCCCCGCCTTGGCGTAGCGCGTGTTCCAATCCTTCACGGTCGCGGGTCCTCCCTGGGTTCAGGGACATTCCTACGCGCCCGGGGCCGAATTTTCCAGCCCGGCCGGTTGTTCAGCCGAGGGAGCGCCGGTCGAAGGTGATGCTCTTGATCAGGGCATGGATGGGCATGCCTTCGGCCAGTTTAAGGTCCGCCACCGCATGGCGGGTGACCCGCGCGCGCAGGCGGCCGCCGCCGATATCGATCAGGGTTTCGGCGAAGGCGGTGTTCGGCTCCTCCCGAACCTCGATGACCGTGCCCTTCAGGATGTTGCGGATGCTGATGCCCGTTGGCGGCTGGATCGCCAGCGAGACATCGCGGGCGCGCACCCGAAGGCGGATGATCTCGCCGATTCCGGCATCGACGGCGGGGATGGTCAGGGTTTGGCCGTGATGATCCAGGAAGGTCAGGTTGAAGGCGGCGTCGTGGCCCTTCACCGTGGCGGTCAGCATGACCCCGGCTTCGAACCGCCCGGTCATGGGTTGCAGGTCCAGGCGTTCCAGCACCTCGCCGACGGACCCCTCGGCGACCTTGCCGCCGCGGGATAGCACCACCAGACGGTCGGCCAGGCGGGTGACCTCGGCGATGTCGTGGCTGACATAAAGGATCGGGATGTTCAGTTCCCGTTGAAGGGCTTCGAAGTAGGCCAGGATCTCATCCTTGGTCGAACGGTCGAGGGCCGACAAGGGTTCGTCCATCAGCAGCAGGCGCGGTTCCGACAACAGGGCCCGGCCGACCGCGACGCGCTGACGCTCGCCCCCCGACAGCCGGGCAGGGGCCCGGTCGAGCAGATGGCGGATGCCGAGCAGATCGACGACCTGGTCGAAATCGACGGCGGGGGCGGCCCCGTTGCCGCGCGGTGCCCGCCGCGCGCCGAAGTTCAGGTTGCCCCGCACGGTCAGATGGGCGAACAGCGACGGTTCCTGAAACACGTAGCCGACGCGCCGTTTGTGCGGCGGGCGGAACAGGTTTGCCGCGTCGTCCTGCCACGGGCGGCCACCGAGGGCGAGCCGCCCCGGCAGATGGTGCAGCCCCGCGATGCAACGCAGGATCGTGGTCTTGCCGCAGCCCGACGCGCCGAACAGGGCGGTCACACCCGCCAACGGCGCCTTGAACGCCACGTCCAGATTGAAATTGCCAACCGGGCCCTTGAAGGCGGCGTCGAGAACCGGGGTGTCCGCGTTCATCGGGCGGCGCGTCCGATGCGCTTTTCCAGGAGCATCATGGCCAGAATGACGACGAAGGCGAAGACCAGCAGGCCACCGGCCAGGATATGGGCCTCGGCCCAGCGCAGGGTTTCGACATAGTCGTAGATGGCGACGGACAGCACCTTGGTCTCGCCCGGAATGTTGCCGCCGATCATCAGCACGACGCCGAATTCGCCCACCGTATGGGCGAAGCCCAGGACCGCGCCGGTCAGGAATCCGGGCCGGGCGAGCGGCACGGCGACGGACCAGAAGGCGTCCCAGGGCGAGGCATGCAGGGTCGCCGCGACCTCCAACGGCCGGTCGCCGAAGGCTTCGAAGGCATTGCGGATGGGCTGCACCACGAAGGGCATGGAATAGAACACGGAGCCGATGACCAGGCCCTGAAAGGTGAAGGCGAGGGAGCGTTCGCCCCACAACCCGGCGATCCAGCCCCCGGGCCCATCCGGGCCCATGGCGACCAGCAGGTAGAAGCCCAGCACCGTCGGCGGCAGCACCAGGGGCAGGGCGACCACGGCGGCGACCGCTTCCTTCCACTTGGCCTTGGAGCGCGCCAGCCACCAGGCGATGGGCGTGCCGATAATCAGCAGGGCGACGGTGGTCACCGTCGCCAGTTCCAGGGTCAGGCGGATCGGCGACCACAACCCGGCGAGATCAAGTCCCTGGTCAGGCATCCGGTCGGATCTTGGGCAACGTACCCGTGCCGTAGCCGAATTTGGCCTTCACCCGGTTGGCTTCGGCCCCGCCGAGGAACAACAGGAAGGCACGGGCCGCTGGATTGTCCTTGCCAGCGGTCAGCAGCACGGCGTCCTGGGCGATGGCGGGATAGAGGTTCTCCGGCACGGGCCAGCGCGAGCCCATATCATGGTCCGCGACCTGCGACAGGGCGACGAAGCCCAGTTCCGCATTGCCCGATTCCACGAACTGATGGGTCTGGGCGATATTGTTGCCCCGGACCAACTTGGATTTCAGGGCGTCGTACACGCCCAGTTTCTGCATGGCCGTGACGGCGGCGGCGCCGTAGGGGGCGGTCGCCGGATTGGCGATGGCGATCTTGGTGAAGTTGTCCCGTTTCAGGGTGCTGGGGCCGCGCACGCGCGTGGCGTCGCGGCTGTACAGCACGATCTTGCCGGTGGCGTAGGTGAACCGGGTGTCGGCCACGGCCAGACCATCGGCACCGGCTTTCAGGGGGCGGGCCTGATCCGCCGCCAGGAAGACCTCGAACGGCGCCCCTTTGGCGATCTGGGTAAAGATCTGGCCGGTGGACCCGAAACTGAACACGGCCTTATGGCCGGTCTTGTCCCGGAACAGCGCGCCGATCTCCTCTGCCGTCTGGGTGAAGTTGGCGGCGACGGCGACCTTTACTTCGCCCGCGCGGGCGGGCCCGGCCAGGACGAACAGGGCGGCGGCCAGCAATAGACAGCGGTGCGTAAAAGCGGCGGCGGACATGTAGAGGCTCTCCGATAGGACAACTCGGACATATCGGAAACCTATCGTCGGCGGCGTTTCTTGGCAAGAGCCTCGTGTCGCCCTTTATGCGCCGTCCTTAAGAAGCAATTTGCGCATGGCGACCAGATCGCCAGCGATGGCCTTGGCGGTTTTGGCTTCCATCTTGCGGTACTGGTCCAGCACCTTTCGGCCCAGGTCCGTCAACTCGGCACCGCCACGGCTGCTGCCGCCGCGTGTGGTGGTGACGAGGGGCGTGCCGAATTGGGCGTTCAGGGCCTCGATCAGGCCCCAGGCTTTCTTGTAGCTCATGCCCAGCTCGCGGCCGGCGGCGGCGATGGAACCTGTCTCGCCGACCCCTTCCAACAGATCGGCCTTTCCGGGCCCGATGGCGACGTCGGGGGCCAAAACGACGCGCAGCCGCGCCCCTGTTTTCTGATTTCCTGCCTTCATGGCGGCATTCTACTCCGGGTCTGCCGATCGGCCAGACGAAATTGCCCTTCGCGGCTGTGCCTTCGGGGTCACGTGGGCTAGGATGCGGGCCGTTGAACCTGTTTACCATCCAACAACCACGGAACAATCACCATGACCAACCCCGCAGACGATCAAGGCGCCGTGCGCCTGACCCGCAACGGCCCCGTCGCCCATGTGATCTTCGACCGGCCCCAGGCGCGCAACGCCATGACCTGGACCATGTACGAAGGCCTGGCCGATGCCTGCGATACGATCATGGACGATCCTTCCGTGCGGGTTGCGGTGTTTCGGGGCGCGGGGGGAAAGGCCTTCGTCGCCGGCACGGACATTGCCCAGTTCGGGGCCTTCACCTCGGGCGACGACGGCCTGGCCTATGAGGACAAGGTCGAAACCTATATCTCCCGCGTCGAACGCCTGCCCATGCCGACCTTGTGTGTGGTCGAAGGCTGGGCCGTCGGCGGCGGCATGGCGATCGCCAATGCCTGCGATTTCCGCATCGCCACGACGGGGTCGCGGTTCGGTGTGCCCATCGCGCGCACGCTGGGCAACTGTCTTTCGGCGCAGAACCTGCGGGCCCTCACGGAAACCCTGGGCCTGCCCATGGTCAAGCGCATGCTGATGCTGGCCGAAATGCCCGAAGCGGAGGAGCTTCTGGGCCTTGGCTATTTGCTGGCCGTGGCGGAGGCCGACGGCATCGACGCCCTGCAGGCGGAAATCGTCGAGAAGCTGCTGGGCCACGCGCCGGTGACCATGCGCGTGACCAAGGAGGCCCTGCGCCGACTGGGCACGGACTTGACTCCCGACGACCGCGACCTGATCCATGCCGCCTACGGCAGCCGCGATTTCAAGCACGGCGTCGAAAGCTTCGTCGCCAAGCAGAAGCCGGACTGGAAGGGCGTCTGATCGCGGCTATTCGGGCGGGGCGAAGAATTCAAACCGCAGCCCGCCCGGAATGATGCAGAGAAAATGCCGCGCCGGGGATTCCGGCCGTACCGGGCAGGGTGCGCATTCGGTCTCGACACCGGGCCAGGTGCTGACCCGTTCGTAAACGGCGTCCAGCGCCGCGAAATCCGCGACCTTCAGGGCCAGGTGATGCAGGCCGATGTTCTTCCGGCGGTCGAAGGGGGTGGCGGTTTCCGGATTTTCCGCCCGCCACAGGGTCAGCATGACCGTGCCGTCCGAAACGAACACCGCCGGATAGTCGGGAACGTCCCCCACCTGTTGAAAGCCGAGTGCTCCTTCAAAGAAAGCCTTGGTCTGGTCGAGGTCGGGAACCGTCAGACCGATGTGATGGGCGCCGAGGGTAAGCGGGGGCGTGGTCATGGGCATGCTCCAGTTGCAATAATAATAGACAGAACAGTCTATATATTTCACGGAACAACAATTGCGGCAACCGTCTTGCTGACCGGATCATGAATTTTTGATGTCTTGGCCGAATGGGGCGGTGTCAGGACGGAAAGCGTGCCTTCAGGTCGGCGACCTGTTCCGGCGAGAGAAACGTGGTGTCGAGCCCGCGCAGCATCAGGTAAAGCCGTGCCGTTTCCTCAAGCTCTTCCGTCGCGTAGACCGCATCGGCGAGGGTCTTGCCCGCGACCACGGGACCGTGGTTGGCAAGCAGCACCGCGTGGTGGTCCGATGCCATTTCCTTGACCGCCTTGGCCAGGTCGACGCTGCCCGGCGGAAAGAACGGGATCAGCGGCAGGGTGCCGACCTTCATCACGTAATAGGCGGTGATCGGCGGCAGCACGTTCTTCGGGTTTACTTCCTTCAGGCAACTGACGGCGACCGAATGGGTCGAATGCAGGTGCACGATGGCCTTGGCCGTGGCGCGCTGATCGTAGACGGCCATGTGCAGGAAGGTCTCGATGGTCGGCTTGTCGCCGCCGACGTGATTGCCGTCCTTGTCGAGCTTGGAAATGCGTTCCGGGTCAAGCCGTCCCAGGCAGGACCCGGACGGCGTCATCAACCAGCCGCCGTCTTCCGTGCGCACGCTGATATTGCCCGACGACGCATAGGTCATGCTCCGGTCGAACAGGGATTTTCCAAGAAGGGCGATCTCGTCGCGTTGCTTGTTTTCCGGGGTCATGCGGCGGCCTTTTCGTCGAGCATGGCCAGCGCCTTTTCGAAGAAGTCCTCGGCCCCGAAGTTGCCGGACTTGAGGGTGAGCGCCAGGGCCGCCTCGCCGCCCGTTCCGAACGACAGGCTTTCCGTCCAGGGCACGCCGGGGTCGATTTCCGGGCCGATGCGCATGGCCTGCACGCCCAGGGCCTGAACCACGGCGCCAGACGTTTCACCGCCGGCGACGACGAAGCGCCGCACGCCGCCGTCGCGCAGGTTGCGCGCCAGCCGCCCGAAGAACCGTTCGACCGTATCACCCGCCTGACCGCGGCCCATTTCCGACTGCACCTTCAGCACCGTATCCGGATCGGCGGTGGAATAGATCAACTGCGGCCCACTATTGAGGCCGGCCAATATCTTGTCGGCCAGCACGCGCGCCGCCTCGACCACGTCGCCGAGGGCAAGCGGATCGACCTGATGGGTCGGCCACAGCTTTTTCGCCCGTGCGACCTGACTGCGCGTCGCCTGCGAGCAGCTGCCGGCGATGACCACGGCGGGGCCGGTGACATTCGGCAACTGCGCCTTGGCGGCGGCCCCCAGCAGGCCCTGGCGGCGATAGTTTTCCGGCAGGCCCAGCGCAATGCCCGACCCGCCGGTGATCAACGGGTGATCGGCCACGGCTTGGCCGATCACGCCGAGATCGGCGTCGTCCAGGGCATCGACGATGGCATAACGGTTGCCGTTCTTTTTCAGGGATGCGAAGGCGGCCTTTACCTCAGCCGGGCCCTTGCGCACGGTCTTGTGTTCGACCAGGCCGACCATCTCGTCCGTCTGGCGGCTGAGCACGCGCACCAGATTGGCGTCGCGCATGGGGGTCAGGGGATGATCCTTGAGGCTCGATTCCGATAACAGAACATCGTTCACGAACAGATAGCCCTTGTAGATCGTCCGCCCGGTGGTCGGAAAGGCCGGGCAGGCGATGGCGAAATCGGCGTCAAGCGCGTCCAGCAAGGCGTCGGCGACGGGGCCGATGTTGCCGATGTCCGTGGAATCGAAGGTCGAACAGTACTTGAAGAAGATCTGCCGGGTGCCTAGACCCTTGAGCCAGGCCAGGGCGGCGAGCGATTCGGTGACGGCTTCGTGTACCGGGCAGGTGCGTGATTTCAAGGCCACGACCACGGCTTCCGCGTCGCCCAGGTCCTTCAGGCTGGCGCCCGAGGGCACGCCGTTGACCTGGACCGTGCGCATGCCGTTCTTGACCAGGGTGTTGGCAAGGTCCGTGGCGCCGGTGAAATCGTCGGCAATGCATCCCAATACGATGGACATGGGGGTGGCGTCTCCTCGGTGGCGGCCGCTGCCCGGTGGGCGCGGCTGTTTTTGTCTCTGAAGTTATATAACGCCTAAATTCGCGAAACGCACGTCCGCGCGCCTCAAGCGGCGGGGCCAAGCAGGGCCAGCAGCTGGCGCAGGCGAAACGGCTTCAGCAACGTGTGGTCGGCACCCAGGCGGGCCGCATCCTTGAGGTACATGGCCTTGGCCGACATGGCGATCACGGGCAGGCCGGGCAGGGCCGCCTTTGCTTTCAGGATGAACTCAATCCCTTCGCCGTCGGCCATGACGATGTCGGTGACGGCGGTATCGACGGCCTCACGCGTGACGATCTCAAGCGCCGCATGGCCGCCCGACGCGGCCAGCACCCGAAACCCGGCATCTTCCAGGGTTTCGCACAGCGTCCCGCGCAGGTCCGCGTCATCATCGACCAGCAGAATTGTCGTCATTGCGGGATTATCGTTGTTGGCCGGAGGGCCGTGAAATCACAGCCCATCACATTATGTTGTCTGTGCAGCCCGCGTCATCATTCCTGGACGTTGGCCATGGTCATGGCCAGGCCCGCGCCCAACAACGCAAGCGCCGACAGCGTTCCGATCGCCGCCGCGATGCTGACCCCCAACAAGGCTCCCGTCAGCGCGCCGGTTCCCAGCAACAGTATGCCGATCACGGTGTTGCTGAGCGCGACGTATTCGGCCTTGCGGTCACCGCCCGCAAGATCGACGACGTGGGTTTTGCGCCCGATACGCACGCCGGCATGGGCGACGCCCAGCACGAACAGAATGGCGGCGTAAAAGATGATCGAGCCGGCAATGCCGGGCATATGCGTCAGGACCAGCAGCGCCACGGGGCCGAGCGCGCCCGCGATCGCCGCCGCCAGTGCCATTGTCGCGCGGGAGGAACGATCGGAGAGAATGCCCCAGAACGACGAACTAAGCGCTGCGGACAAGCCCGAAGCAATGATCAGCCAGCCCAGGCCGTCAAGCCCCAGGCCCGTTTGCCGCTGTGCCAGGGTCACGTAAAGCGGGCCCACCAATGCCGTCGAAATCATCAACGCCCGGGTCGCCAGAAACCGCTGTAATTGCCGGTCCTTGGCCAGGATCGAGACCTGTTCGCGCACCAGATCGTTGATGCCGCGCCCGCCGCTGACGGCGCCGGGATATTCGACAATTCGAAGATAGACCGCCGCCGCGACGAACCAGCAGGCTCCGGCGCCGGCGACAAGGGCATAAAGCAGCCAGTCGGGCCGGGTCGCGGCGGGGCTCAGCATCAGGTAGGTGCCCACGGCCCCGGCCGCGAGCCCGGAAACCGTGGCGGCATGTCCGCTGACGCGCCCGCGACGGCCCTTGGACACGGTCTTGCCCAGAACATCCTTGGCGGCGATGGACGCGACGCCGCGCGCCAGGCTGAACAGCACCACCAGCGCGGTCACCGTCCACCCCGCCGCCGTGCCTTCAAGACCCCCACGGCCGCGCCGGCCATGGCCAGGATGCACGCCCCCTGGGCGATCGAGGCGACGGCCCAGAATGCCTTGCGCCGGGGAAAATGCCGGATGACGCCGCCGACCAGTATTTGCGGCATCAACGCCAGCGATTCCCGGATCGGCACGAGCAGCCCCGCGAAGGCGGCGGGCGCGCCCATCGCGCCCAAAAGCCAGGGCAGGACGACCTTGGTGTCGGCCAATGCGTCGCCGGTCTTGCTGAGGGCCTGGGCCGCCGTCTGGGCAAGAAAATTGACGGGCTGTTCGCGGCACTGGTCTTCCGGGATGTCGCGGCACAGGCGGGCGTCCTCGTCGCCGGTCGCAAGATCGTAGAGCTGGCCGGTCAGCCTCCCATCGTCAACGTCTGACATGATCAGCCGGTTTCTTTAAGCCGTGCCAGATAGCGGGGGTTGCTCTCACCCAATTCCGCCTGCGTGACGGCGCTCAAATGGCCATGGGTTTCTTTGGGAGCATTGCCGTCGCGGATGGCTTGGGCGAGGGCGCGGTTGAGGTCTTGAAGGCTGCCGTCCGCACTCAGAAGTGTCTTGAGAGCCGCCGTCTCGGCCCGTTCCGGCGCATCCCCGGCGACGGCCTGTCGTTCCGCGATGGTGCGGGCGTTGCGGATCATCGCCGCGACGTATTTGGCGTTGCCGGCTTTGGGGTCGGCGGTCGCCTCCGTGGCGTCGGCGATGTCGGTGAGGGCGGGTCCGCTCGGCTTCTTTCTCAAAGGGTTTCTCCCGTCATGGCGAGAATTTCGGCCTCCAGCTCGGGCACGACATGGGCGGTCAGCGCCAGTTCGAGGGATGGTTCCTCCCCCGATACATGCCGCCAGGCCTGCTGCAGGGCGATCACGGCCCAGCGCACATGGGCCATGACCTCCCAATAGGTGACGGCGGTGGGCTCGACCCTGCGGCCCGAGGCATCTTCATAACCCGCGAGGAAGGCATCGCGGGGGCCGAGGCCGCCGGCTTCCTGCTCCCACCGCCCGAAGCGCCAGCATTTGGCGAGGAACCAGCCGATATCCTCGAGCGGGTCGGACCAGCCGGCGAATTCCCAATCCAGGGTTGCGGACAATTTGCCGTTCTCGATCATCAAATTGCCGACACGGTAGTCGCGGTGACACAGCACAATGCCGCCGGGTGCCGGGGCATGATCGGCCAGCCAGGCCAGCCCCCATTCCACGGCAGGGTGCGGGTCGGGCAGGGCGTCGAGAAAGGCGCGGTATTCGGCCACGGCGGCGCGGGCCGGGTCCGTCGGCGGGGTGCCCAGAAAACCTAATCCATCGCAGGGCGGCGTGATGCTGTGGATATGCGCCAAATTGGCCCCCAGGTCACGGACCAGGGCCGCATCGGGGGCGTTCTTGACCAGCCGCCCGCCGCGCGCCTCGCCGGCAACGCAATGCATCAGGAAGAACGGCCCGCCGAGCAGGCTTTCGTCTTCGCACAGCACGCAGGGGGCCGGGACGGTGACTCCGGCGGTGTGCGCCGCCTTCAGCAGGGCGAATTCCTCGGCCCGGGAATGGCTGGTGGCGACGGCCGAGGCCGCGTCCCGGCGCAGGACAAGGTCGTGGCGGCCGGGCCAAGTGCCGCCGGCGACGTCGATTTCCAGCCGGTGGTTTTCCTGAATCGCCCCGCCGGATAAACGTTCCGTCGCCAGGATGCGGACTGGTGCCCCGGCCTGCTCCGCGAGCCAGTCTGTCAGGCGGGTGCGGTCATCGGATGTCAGGTTTCCGGCCACGGGCAGCCTCAGCCCCAATGCCAGTAATCAAGGCCCTGTTCGCGGAACTGGCCGGCCAGGACCATCTTGTGAACTTCGGAGGCACCATCGACCAGGCGCGCCTGACGGGCGTAGCGGTAGATCCATTCCAGGACCGTGTCCTTGGAATAGCCCTTGGCGCCGCACAACTGCACCGCCGTATCGACGCATTTGTGCAGGGTGTCGGCGACCTGGACCTTGGCGGTCGAAACCTCGGCCCGCGCGCGGCTGCCCTGGTCGAGGGTCCAGGCGGCGTGCATGGTCAGCAGGCGGCCGATCTGGATTTCCTTGGCCGCTTCGCCCAAAAGAAGCTGCACGCTTTCCCGGTCGGCCAGGCGGGTGCCGAAGGCCTCGCGCTCGGAGATGTATTCATCGGCGATCTCCAACGACCGCTTGGCCAGGCCCAGCCAGCGCATACAATGGGTCAGGCGCGCGGTGCCAAGCCTGATCTGCACGCATTTCATGCCCTCGCCGACGCCCATCAGGCGGTTTTCGTCGGGAATTTCCAGGCCGTCGAAGTTGAGTTCGCAATGGCCGCCATGTTCTTCCGGTCCCATGATCGGAATCCGGCGCACGATTTCCCAGCCCGGCTGGTCCTTGTGGAACAGGAAGGCGGTCAGGTTGCGCCGCGCGTCGTCCGACGTGCGCGCCAGCAGGATGAAATGATCGGCCACACCGGCCCCGGTGATGAACCATTTGCGGCCGTGGACGACCCATGTGTCGCCCTTCTTTTCCGCCCGCGTGCGCATCATGCCGGACGGGTCGGAGCCCGCCCCCGGCGCCGGTTCGGTCATGATGATAGAGGACCGGACCGTGCCGTCGATGATCGGCTGCAGCCATTTTTCCTTCTGCGCGTCCGTTGCGACCTTGTTGAGAACGAACATGTTGCCGTCATCCGGCGCGGCGGCGTTGAACACCACGGGGCCGAAGATGGAACGGTTCATTTCCTCGTAGCAGGCGGCCATGCCGACCGTGTCGAACCCGCGCCCGCCGCGCGCCGTCGGCATGGACAGGGCCCAAAGCCCCTCGCTTTTCGCCTTGGCGCGCAGTTCGTCCAGCAGATCCAGGCGAATGTTCTCGTGGTCGTCGTAACTGGACGGGTCGGCTTCCAGCGGCAGGATGTGGTCGGCGACGAATCGGCGGATGGCCTGCCGGGTTTCGTCCACTTCCGGGGTCAAATTGAAATCCATGAAGGCGGGTTCCTGTCTTTACTGCGTCGTAGGTCGGGTCATGTTCACCAGACGGCGGGCGGCGAGACTATCAGATTTGCCGGAAAAATCGGAAATGGGGCGCAAATTCTTGTCTGATTTTTAATCTTGTCAGGGATAGATCAGGGTTATGGCCTAAGTTTCCCCCCGTCGTAAAAAGAATAGCTTTTGAGGGCGGGGTCTTTGTTGCCAAGGATGACCGCCATGGACTTGAACGAACAACAAGACGCACGCAGAAGCCCTCGATCCGTCGTGTACGGGGACGTGGAAGTCAACGGTGGCAGCCCTTACCGGGGCGGAAAGCTGCATGACATGTCCGTCGGTGGGGCGGCGATCCTCTATCCCGAAGACAGCGAACCTCAGGACGGCCCGGTTCAGGTCGATGACGAGATTCTTCTGGTCATTCGCGGCAGTGCCCATGTGCCGGGCCGTGTCGCCCGCGTATTCGACGGGGGATTCGCCGTGCAATTCGACTGGTCCCTGGACATTGCCCGCGATCGCTTCCCGAATTCCCGAGGCAGCTGAGCCCTTCATCAAGGGCCAAAAAACCTTAAAGCGTATTGATCAAATGACCGCCGTCGACGGCGACGACTTCGCCGGTCATGAAATCCGACGCGTCCGAGGCCAACAGTAATAGAGTGCCTTCCAGGTCTTCCGGCTTGCCGAAGCGGCGCTGGGGAATGCGTTTCATGAGGGTCTGGCCCCCCTCGCTTTCCAGGAAATCCCGGTTCAGGTCCGTCTCGATATAGCCGGGGGCGATGGCGTTGACCCGGATATTATGCCGCGCCCATTCCAGGGCCAGTGACTTGGTCATCTGCACAATTCCCGCCTTCGACACGGCATAAGGCATCACGCCGCCCGCCTGACGCAGGCCCAGGACCGAGGCGACGTTGACGATGGTGCCGGGCCTGCCGGCGGCGATCATGTCCTTGGCGGCGCGCTGGGCGACGGTCCAGGCGCCGGTCAGATTGGTCGCCATGATTTGATTCCAAGTCGCGGGATCCAGGTCGATGGCGCGGTCCGTGGAAGCAAGGCCCGCGTTGTTGATCAGGATCGTGACCTGGCCCAGGGCCCGGTCGGCGGTTTCGAAGGCGTCGGCGACGGATTCCCGGTCCGTCACGTCCATTTCCACGGCGAGGGCCTGTCCGCCGGCGGCGGTGATCGTATCGACCGTCTCGGCAAGTTTCTCCGGCCGGCGGGCACAACAGGCGACAGCGGCGCCGTGGGCGGCCAGGACTTCGGCGAAACGGCGGCCCAGGCCGGAGGACGCCCCGGTGACCAGCGCCACCCGGTCGGCCAAAAGGTCATCGCGGAAGAAACGGCTCATGATTTGGTCTCCTGGTCGGTGTCGTTGGCGCGGTCACGCAGTACGAATTTTTGGATTTTACCCGTGGACGTCTTGGGCAGTGGGCCGAACACGACATGGCGCGGCGCCTTGTAGTGGGCCATGTTGGTTCGGCACCAGTCGATGATGGCCGCGGCATCGGTGCGGTCCTCGGTCCCCGGTTTCAGGGTTACGAAGGCGCAAGGCGTTTCACCCCATTTGGCGTCGGCCCTGGCGACCACGGCGGCCTCCATCACATCCGCATGGCGGTAAAGGCATTCCTCGACCTCCAGCGACGAAATATTCTCGCCACCGGAAATGATGACGTCTTTCGACCGGTCCTTGATTTCCACATAGCCGTCCGCATGCAGCACGGCGAGGTCGCCCGTGTGGAACCAGCCGCCCCGAAACGCGGCCTCCGTCGCCGCTGGGTTCTTCAGGTAACCCTTCATGATGGTGTTCCCGCGCAGCATGATCTCGCCCATGGTTTGCCCGTCGGCGGGCACGGGTTCCATGGTCTCCGGGTTCATCACGGTCTGGTCGAACACGGTCGGATAACGTACGCCGGCGCGGCTGATCTTCTGGGCCTGGGCATCGGGGCCAAGGTCGTTCCAGGGGTCCTGCCAGGCACAATAGGTCGACGGGCCGTAGGATTCCGTGAGCCCGTAAAGATGGGTCACGCGGAAGCCCATTTTCTCCATGCCTGAAATCACCGCCGAGGGCGGGGCGGCGCCGCCGGTGAATACCTCGACCTTCTGATCAAAGGCGGTCTTCACCGTGTCCGGCGCGTGGATCAGCATGTTGAGGACAATCGGCGCACCGCACATATGGGTGACGCGATGTTCGGTGATCATGGGAAAGATCAGGGCCGGATCGACCCGGCGCAGGCAGATATGGGTGCCCGCCGCGGCGGTGATGGACCAGGGATAACTCCAGCCGTTGCAATGAAACATGGGCAGGGTCCACAGGTAGCGCGACCGGCGGTCGAGGCGCGAAACCAGGGCGCCGCCCATGGCGGTCACGAAGGCGCCGCGATGGTGATAAACGACGCCTTTCGGGTTGCCCGTGGTACCTGATGTATAGTTGAGTGAGATCGCCTGCCATTCGTCTTCCGGCGGCCGGACCGGGAATTCTGGGTCGCCCGTCAACAGAAAGGCTTCGTAGTCCATTTCACCCAGGTGCTCGCCCCGGGTGCCGCCCTGGGCTTCCGTTTCCGGATCGTCGATGTCGATGACGGGGATCTTGCGGCCCAGGCGGGCGAGGGCGTCCTTGATGACCGGCGCGTGTTCCCGGTCGGTGATCAGCAATTTGCTTTCCGCATGAGCCAGGATGAAGGCGATTGTCGGGGCGTCGAGCCGCGTGTTCAGCGCGTTCAGTACAGCACCCGCCATGGGAATGCCGAAATGCGCTTCCAGAAGCTCTGGCGTGTTGGCGCCCATGACGGATACCGCGTCGCCTGGGCCGATGCCGCGCGCCGCCAGCGCCCCCGCCAGTCGCCGGCAGCGGGCCAGCATGTCGCCGTATGGGATGGTTCGCGCGCCGTGGATGGCGGCTGGCTGATCGGGGTAGACGGAAGCCGCCCAGGCAAGGAAGCTCAGCGGCGTTTGCGGCTGATGGTTGGCCGGGGTGGGGCCCAGGTCCGTCTCGAAGATGTTGTTCGCCCTGCTCACGGGTGAGGCACTCCCCCGTTTGTTCACTGTTGTTGGCACGATTGTCGGCTCAACAGATACCATCGGGTCGCCGTCCCGCAAAGGGGGGTGGCCTGACGCGCGGTGCCTCAGGAGGCGTTGTTGCAGGTCGATTGTGGCGGAAGTTGCCCAGCTTCGACCTTATCGACAATCACGCTCTGGATCAGCTTTCCGCCCAGGGCAAGATTGAAACGGCGGCGCAGATGTTCGGGCAGGGTCTTGGTCAGATCCGTGCGCAGCGCGTCGACGTCGGAATAGCGAATGGTAACGTCGTTGGTGACGGTCGATACCAGGCGCGGGGCCAGACGGCAGACCACATCCCTTTCTGCGTGGCCGGGAACCGTGACCGATACGGACAGCATGACGATATCGCCAGTCCCCCGCTTGTATTTCAGGCTATAGCCGCCCAGGCGTACGGGGATCGCCTGAATGCGCAAGGTCTGCGGACGGTTGAGTTCTTCGCTATCCAGCGCCATCTTCTGGTCGGTCATCAATCCAGTCAGCAAGACGGCGCCCAGAATTGTTCCGGTAACGCCGCCGGCGACGGCGAGGCTTTTGTAGAAATTCACGTGCTGGACATCCTCGATCTTACCCTCCCTTCCCTCAAAGGTGTCTGGCTGGATCGGCGATGAAATGGGGGTGAGATGGGCGTTAATTGGTCTGGTAGCGGTAGAGCCCCTTGGTGTTGATGGCATCCACGGCGTAGGCCAAATCGGCCATCCCGCGCAGCAGGGCCTGGGCCCGGTCGGGCGGCACGTGGATCAGGCTGTCGTTCGGATCGCTGGCATGGAAGGCGTCCATGGCCACGCGATAACGGCTGCGCTGGGTGATGATGAAAAGGTATGGGTCCGTCTTTGACCGCAAGACAATCAAATCAGAGTCGGCCACGGCACTTCCCTTTTTTTCAAGGCGTTGCCGCGCTGGTCAGCGGGCGGTGCCGAGGATGGTGTGATGGGCAAGGGCGAATGCAGCGTCGATTGCCTGCCGGTTTGGTCTGCGTGAATACGACGATGCGTATTCAGACGCACTGGCGCTAATTAATCGCAATATACGCGTATCTTATCAACATTTTTATATGCAAAAAAATATAAAATAATTATGACGTTGTCGCGGTGCCCATATCAATGGTGGGCCCTGGGTGGGAAAATTGCATTTCCTGGTGGAGATGAACGGGGTATGGATGACACCCCACCCCCGCGAAGGCCCCCCAACACATGGAACTCTGGATACCGATCACCGTTCTGGCGGCATTTCTTCAGAATGCGCGTTCGGCGCTGCAGAAGCATCTGAAGGGGCGTCTTTCGACCCTGGGCGCGGCCTATGTCCGCTTCCTTTACGCCATGCCTTTTTCGCTGGTCTACCTGTGGGGGCTGCATGAAATCGTGGGCAAGGATCTGCCCGTGTTCAATACCACCTTCCTGATGTACTGCGTGCTGGGCGGCGCCAGCCAGATCGCCTTCACCGTGCTGTTGCTGTACCTGTTTCAGTTCCGCAACTTCGCCGTGGGGACGACCTTTTCCAAGACCGAGGTGTTCCAGGTCGCCGTTCTGGGGTTTCTCATTCTCGGCGACACGGTGACCACCGCCGCCGCCGCCGCCATTGCGTTGGCGGGTGTCGGCGTCGTCGTGCTGTCGGCGGGTCAGTCGAAGGTGTCGCTGAAGGCGCTGATATCCGGGGTGACGGAAAAGGCGACGGTGATCGGACTTGTCTGCGGCGCCTTCTTGGGTGCGTCGGTGGTGTTCTTTCGGGGGGCGGCGCTGTCGTTGAAATGGGACGACCTTGCGATGACGGTCGCCTATACCCTTGCGGTGTCGCTGGTCATCCAGACAATCGCCATGGGCGCCTATTTGGCGTGGAAAGAGGCGCCGACCTTGAAGGCCGTGTTCGTCCATTGGAAATGGTCGGCTGCGGTGGGGGCGGTGGGCATGGCGGGATCGGTTGCCTGGTTCCTCGCCTTCACCATGCAGAACGCGGCCTATGTTCGCGCCTTGGGACAGATCGAACTGGTCTTCACCTTCGCGGCGTCGATTTTCTTTTTCAAGGAGAAGGTAACCCGCCTTGAAGTGATCGGCATCGCCTTGATCATTCTGGCGATCCTGCTGCTGATTCTCAGTCGGGGGTAGGCGTGCCGCCGTCGGCGGCTAGTGGAATTCTTCGACCTTCATCTTGATCAGAAGCTTGCCCTTCTCGTCGATGCTTTCCATCAAGCGCGCGGTGAAGGATACCTTGGCGCCGGTCTTGGCGGTCTCCAGATTGTCGACCCCGATGTTGACGAATAACTCCGGTCCCGGCGCGCCGTCCATGTCGACCAGCATGCCGGCGGCGGGGGCGTAATCGTCTTCGTGCCACCTGCGGGTTTCCGTGACCGTGCCTGTCCATTTTACCAGCTTGTTATCGAGGCCCTTCACATAGGCTTTGAAGCTGTCGGCACCCTTCGCCAATTCCTGCGCGGCTTGATCGAAGGTCAGCTTGCTGGGCTCTTTCTTGCCGCATGCGGCAAGCCCGAAAGCAGTGGCCGTTGCGAGGGCAATAACGAGTGACTTATGCATGAATGCTGTTCCTCATTGTCCAGTTTCGGCGTGTCGATTCGCGCGGAAGTCGCGCCGCTTGATAAGCGAGTTAGAACGCAAAATCTAGCATTTTGGCTGCCTGAATAAATGGTACATGGATCGTAAAGGATAAAAATGTCATATTTACTGGTGGCGCGGCCCGCGAATACTCGGGCCGCATTTGTTCAACGATTAAGGGGGGCATGCAATGGCCGGACCTCAGAAAACAGTTTCGAAAAAGCCTGCGGCGAAGAAGCCGGCGGCCAAGCCCGCGACGGCCAAAAAGCCCGCTGCGAAAAAGGTTGCTAAAAAGCCGGCAGTGAAGAAAACCGCCGCCAAGAAACCTGCGGTGAAGAAGGCGGCTGCCAAGAAGCCCGCGGCGAAGAAAACTGCTGCCAAGAAGCCTGCGGTGAAGAAGGCTGCTGCCAAGAAGCCTGCGGTGAAGAAGGCTGCTGCCAAGAAGCCTGCCGTGAAGAAAGCTGCTGCCAAGAAGCCCGCCGTGAAGAAGGCGGCTGCCAAGAAGCCTGCGGCGAAGAAGGCTGCTGCCAAGAAGCCTGGGGTGAAGAAGGCGGCTGCCAAGAAGCCCGCGGCGAAGAAAGCTGCTGCCAAGAAAAAGAAATAGGTGTGCTTGGCACGTCCGGCCCTTTTTTAAGGGTCGGATGATGCCGCCGCCTGTACTGTTTCTGGGTCCGCGAATACGCGGCCCTATTCCTTTGCGTCAGATTGCGTCGGGCAATCGCATGCCCGCCTTGACGTTCCAGAACATGACGCGGGTCTCGCCGTCCGAAACGTTGAGCAACGATGCGGCACCCGTCGCCATCTTGGCCTTGCCTGCCGCCTGATGGCCGGCGAGGCCGCCCGGGGTGAACTCCAGGAAATAACGCAGGATACCGTTGGACGAACAGACCAGCGCTGTTTCGTCCGTGTCCAGGCGCGCCGCCAATTCTGCCGTCAGATTGCGGAGGTTGCGCATCACGGTTTCGGCGCCGGGCATCCATTGGGTGCTTTCCGTCGGCCAGCGGCTTTCCTTCTCCCATGCGTCGAGTTCGCGCGCCGCCGCCGGGCCGAAGCGGGCGACGATGTCGCCGTCGCTCATCCCGCCCCAGGCGCCGTAATCGATTTCCGTCAACCGCGGGTCGATCTCGGCCGCACCCGGCGCAGCAAGATCCGCCATAACAATCTCCGTATGCCTGCGGGTGCGTTTGAGCGGTCCACAGACGAACAGATCGGGGCGGATGGCGGAAGCCTTCAATTGGGCAGCCAGCGCATGGGCCTGATCCTCGCCGGCAGCGGTCAGGGGCAGGTCCTCGTTGGCGCCGACGCGGACCGGCGTCTCACCCGTTTCGAAAGTATTGCCGTGGCGGACCAGCAGAAGCTTCATGAACGGACGGTACCCGTGCCGTCATAGGCGGTCAGCAGTTCGCCTTCGCGGGCGATCAGGTCTTCGGCGGCGGCAAGGTCGGCGGGGCTGTCGATTGACCAATGTGTGCGCCCGGCGTAATCCACGGGTACGACGCGGATGGGGATTCCGTTTTCAAGGGCGCGCAGTTGTTCCAGGCCCTCGGTTTTTTCCAATGTACTTTCCGGCAGGTCGACGAGCCCGGACAACGTCTCGCGCCGATAGCCATAGATGCCGACATGGCGGTAAATCGGGGCGGCTGCGGTGCGGCGGAAGGGAATGATCGCCTTGGAAAAATAGAGCGCGTTCGAGCGGTTATCCAAGACAACGGTCGTGCCGCTGGCCGGACTGTCCTTCTTGTGGGCTTCGAGGGCGGCCAACTGCGCATCGTTGAGCGCCACGGCGGGGGTGGCGATGCGGACCTCCGGGTCGGCAAAAGCGCCTGCAACGGCGGCGATCACCCAGGGTGGGGTCAGCACCGCGTCGCCTTGCAGATTGATGATCACGTCCGGCGGCGCATCCATGGCCTGAGCCGCCGCATGGGCGCGCTCCGTGCCGTTGCGGCAGCCTTCCGGCGTCATCACCGCTTCGGCACCGAACGCGGCGGCGGCCTCGGCGATGCGGGCGTCGTCGGTGGCGATGCAGACGCTGTCCACATCCTTGGCAGCGCGGGCAAGCGCCCAGACCCGCTGTGCCATGGAAACCCCGGCAACGGGGGCCAGCGGTTTGCCGGGAAATCGGGTCGAGCCCCAACGGGCGGGAATGACGACGACGGTCCTGAGACCCTGAGACATGGGGTTTCTCCTCGGCCTCTTTTCTAAGTCAGGGCATCGTCGCAAACAACAGCGGACAACGCCCCGCCGTGCCCGGCGCCTTGAAAGATAAAATTTGAAGAATATTTTATTAAAATAATTATTAAATATAACTCAAAATTATAAACAAATAATACAATTGATAGATATATAGACGAAAGTAATAATAATAAAAATATTGCGCGGTCGCGCAGTCGGGGTGAAGCATGCGAATTCTAAAAAATCTTGTCGCTGACGCGATTGAAGAAATCCGCGATGCCCTGTTTCGAGACCGGGATATGCCCCCGGCGCTCGCAGCCCGCGCGGCCGCAATCGACGGCCATCGAACTTTCGCACCCGTCATCGACGATGGCGCTGGTCCCGGCGCCCGCACTGACGCGGCAGGCGATGCGACGCTCGCTCTTCGCTCATCCAACGAAGAGCCCCGGCCTGGGGACTGCAGTCTGCTCCCCGTCACTGCCCTCCCCGGGCCGGGAACCTATCCTGCGCGATCGGCCCCGGTTCTGGAAGCCGATGTGTTCATCGAGACGGACGCGGTCCAAGGCATTCTGGGCGATGTCGATTGGGACGTACTGGCGGGCGGCGACGCCGCCGTACGCATCCTGGGCGACGACGGGCAGTTGATCGAGCGCGGGCGCGGCTGATCCGACGCATCGGGCGCGTCTTCGGGACGGCCGCTATTTTGGATCCCATCCACCCACCAATATTTCCGATAACGATGGCCGCAGGCATGTGTGATCGGCGCCACGCGGGCTGGACGCTGCCCAGGACGAGGGGTAAAGGTTGAGGTCAACCGGATGGGAGGACGGCAGAGATGACGGATGGAAAGCGGGCCCTGATCGTCGGCGCCGGGGCGGGGCTTAGCGCCGCCGTGGCGCGGCAACTGGCGGCGGACGGCTGGCAGGTTGCCTTGAGCGCGCGGAACACGGCCAAGCTGGAAGGCCTCTGCGCCGAAATCGGGGCGACGGCCCATGCCTGCGATGCCACCGATCCGGACCAGGTCGCGGCCCTGTTCGCGGCTCTCGATAAATCCGGCGGCGCCCCCAGCTTCGTGCTGTACAACGCGTCGCGCCGGGCCCCCGGTGCGCTCATCGATCTGGCCCCGGCCGAGGTCAAAACGGCCATCGAGATTTCCGCCTTCGGCGGCTTCCTGGTCGCCCAGCAGGCGGCCAAGCGCATGCTGCCGGCGGGGGGCGGGGCGATCTTCTTCACAGGTGCTTCGGCCAGCGTGAAGGGCTATCCCCGGTCGTCCAGCTTCGCCATGGGCAAGTTCGCCCTGCGCGGCCTGGCGCAAAGCCTGGCCCGCGAGTTGCACCCCCAGGGCATCCATATCGCGCATTTCGTGATCGACGGCGGCATCGCCGCCGACCATCGCGAGGGGCGGCAGAACACGGCCGACCAGCCGGACAAATGGCTGGAACCCGACGCCATCGCCGAAACCTACATGGCGATCCTGAAACAGCCCCGTTCGGCCTGGACCTGGGAAGTCGAAATCCGACCCTGGGTCGAGACCTTCTAGGACGGCCGGATGGCCGACGCCGCTTCCCTGTTCAAGCAGGCCGAATCCGCCTGGCGCGCGGGCAACGGCGCCGCGGCAAAGGTGGCGGCCGAACAAGTCTTGGCCGACGACCCGGTCCATGTCGGCGCCCTGATGATCCTGGCCAACCTGTGTTTTGCCACTGGCGACGTGGCGGGGGCGCGCCCCCATCTGGAACGCTTGGCGATCCTGATGCCTGATGAGGTGATGATCCGCAACAACCTGGGCCGTGCCTGCCTGGCGGCGGAAGACCTGGGCGCGGCCGCTGAAGCCTTCACGACGGTTCTGCAAACCGAACCCGCCAACGCCCGCGCCCTCGACGGCCTGGGCATCGTGCGCCACCGGCAGGGCGATTATGCGGCGGCGGCGGACCTGCACGGCCGCGCGGTAGCGGCGGACCCGGGGTTTGCCGCCGGCTGGTGCAACCTGGGCATCGCCTGCACGGACCTGGGCCGTTACGCCGACGGGGCGGCAGCCCTCGACCGTGCCCTGGCCCTTGACCCCGATGACGCACGGACGCGATTCAACCGGGCGGTCCTCTATTTGCTGATGGGGGACTTGGCCGCCGGCTGGCCGATGTACGAGGCGCGGTTGGCGTTCCAGGCCATGGCCGCGCCGCCGGGCCGGCACTGGCAGGGCGAGGCGCTGGCGGGCGAGCGGGTTCTGCTGATCCCGGAACAGGGCTTCGGCGATGTCATCCAGTTCGCGCGCTTCGCCCCAAGGGTGCGGGACCGGGGCGGTGTTCCCGTGCTAGCCGTGCCGGGGCCGCTGACGGCCCTGATGTCGGCCCAGGGTTGGGACGTTGAGACCGCCGATGCGGACAATCCGCCGGAGGCCCCTCTGTGGTGTCCCGTGATGAGTCTGGGTGCTGTGCTTGGTCTGACGGCGGACGATATTTCCGGCGCGGCCTATCTGCGCGTGCCGACCGCTGATACCAGGGAGGGCGCGGGGCCGCGTATCGGGCTGGCCTGGGCCGGCAACCCGACCCATCGCCGCGACCGGGCGCGCAGCCTGCGCCTGGATGATCTTGCCCCCTTGTTCAATGTCCCGGGCATCCGCTTCGTCAATCTGCAGGTCGGTCTGCGGCCGGAGGACGTGGCGGAAATGGCCCGGCGGCCGGACCTATTCGCCGAGACGCCGGAGCTCGGGACCTTTGCGGATACGGCGGCGGTCGTTGCCGGGCTTGACCTCGTCATCAGCGCGGATACGGCGGTTCTGCACCTAGCGGGCGCCTTGGGGCGGCCGACCTGGGCGCTGCTGCCCTTCGTGCCCGACTGGCGCTGGGGCCTGTCCGGTGAGGCGACGCCCTGGTACGACAGCCTGCGTCTTTACCGACAGCCCGCCTTGGGGGATTGGGCGTCCGTCGTCACGCGGGTGGCGGCGGACCTGGGCCGGATTGCGAAGGGTTAGGAGGCGGCCGCCCGCGCCGCGCACTCGGGGCAGCGGCCGGTCATTTCCACGCGCACGTTATCGACGGCGAAACCCTGCTCCCGCGCGCGCCCGGCAAGATGGGTTTCACAGGATTCCAGGCGAACCTCCAGGGTGCGCCCGCAATCGGTGCAGATGAGAAACCCGGTTGCGTGGTCATGGGGGCCGTGATCGCAGTGGACGAAGGCGTTCAGGCTTTCGATGCGGTGAACCAGGCCCCGGTCCATCAGTTTGTCGAGCGCCCGGTAGATGGTCAGGGGGGCTTTCATCCCCGCCTTGCGGATGGCGGGCAGGCCCAGGACGTCATAGGCCGTCAGCGGCTTGTCCGCGCCTTTCAGCGCCGTTAGCACGGTCTGCTGGTTGCGGGTCAGTGCCGGGCCGTCGAGATGCGCGTGGTCAGCCATGGTCAGCCGCCTTTCCGTGCCAGGGGATCAATCCGATCAGGAACAGGACGAGGGCCGCGACGACGATGGTCGGGCCCGCCGGGGTGTCAGCCGCGACCGCCGCGCCCAGCCCGCCGGCCACGGCCAGGGCGCCGATGCCCGCCGCGATCATCGCCATGGATTCCGGCGTATGGGCAAGGCGGCGCGCGGCGGCGGCGGGAATGATGAGAAGAGCGGTGATCAAAAGAATGCCCACGATCTTCATGGCGATGGCGATCACGCCGGCCATCAGCAGCATGAAGATCAGGCGCTGGCGTGCCGGGTTCATGCCTTCGGCCGCGGCCACGTCGGGGGCCACCGTGGCGGCCAGAAGCGGCCGCCAGATGCGCAGCAGCACGGCCAGGATCACGGCCCCACCGCCCCAGATCAGGATCAGATCGTTCGTGCCGACGGCCAGGATGTCGCCGAACAGATAGCCGAACAGATCAAGACGCAGCCCGGTCATGAAACCCATGACCACCAGGCCCACGGCCAGGGCCGAATGGGACAGCAGGCCAAGCAGGGTGTCCGTCGCCAGGCCGCCGCGCCGTTCCAGCGCCAACAGGGCAAGGGCGACCAGCACCGAGACGATGAACACGCCGAGCGTCGCGTCGATGTCGAAGGCAATGGCCGCCGCAGCGCCCAGCAGCGCCGAATGGGCCATGGTGTCGCCGAAGTAGGCCATGCGCCGCCACACGACAAAGCAGCCGAGCGGGGCGGCGACCAGGGCGACGCCGATGCCGGCCAGGGCCGCGCGGAGGATGAAGTCACTGACCATCGGTGGCGCTCGCGGGGTCGATGGGATGGATGTCGTCGGCATCATGGCCGGAACCGTGATGGCCGTGATCGTGTTCGTGCTCATGATCCAGGCGGCAGACGGCGCCGTCGCCGTGGCTATGGGCCGCCGGGTCGCGGCTGGCCAGGGGAATGACTTCGCCGTCCGGGCCGTGGGCATGGTCGTGATGGTGCTGGTAGACGGCCAGGGCTTCGACCGCGCGGGGGCCGAACAGGCGGCGGTATTCCGGGTCGGCGGCGACGGATTGCGGCGTGCCGGCACAGCATACGTGATGGTTCAGGCACAGCACCCGATCGGTTTCCGCCATCACGAAATGCAGGTCGTGGGAAATCAGCAGGATGCCGCAGCCAAGCTCGTCGCGGATGTCGCGGATCAGTTCGTACAGCGCGACCTCGCCGGCGAAGTCGACACCCTGAACCGGCTCGTCCAGGACCAGCAGGTCGGGCCGGCGCAGGATCGCGCGGGCCATCAGGGCGCGCTGGAATTCGCCGCCGGACAGGCGCTGCACCGCCGCATCGATCAGATGGCCGACCCCGGCACGGGACAGGGCATGGGCGATGGCGTCGTCGTCCGCCGGCCCGGTCATGGTCATCAGGCGCCTGACGGTGAAGGGCAGGGTATCGTCGATGGCTAGGCGCTGCGGCACATAGCCCACGCGCAGGGCCGCCGCGCGCTCGATCTTGCCCGCATCCGGCCGCATCAGGCCGAGCACGACCTTGGCCGTGGTGGATTTGCCGCTGCCGTTGGGGCCGATCAGGGTGACGATCTCGCCGGGGTTGATGGTCAGGTCGACGCCTTTGACCAGCCACGTGCCGCCGCGTTTGACGCCGATGCCCGTGGCGCGGAACAGCACGCCGCCCGGGGTGCCGGGGGCGGTGTCGGGGGCGATGGCACGGGCGGTTCGGGGCATGGCCGACAGGTTCCTGTTTACTTGCGCGGGCGGGATCGTGTAAGTCACACCCGGCCACAAACGTTATTTTATAACATTTTTGGACGAAAGGCGGAACATAGTCCAATGAGCGTCCCTGTCAATGTCGGCCACGCCCGTCCGCTGGCTGCGGTTGCCCTGCTGATCCTGCTGTTTGCGGTACTATGTGTGCCGCGCCCTGCCGAGGCCGACCTGCGGGTCACGGCCTCCATCGCGCCGCTGCATTCACTGGCCGCCCAGGTGATGGCGGGCGCCGGCGCACCGCGGCTGTTGATTCCGGCCGGTACGTCGCCGCACGGTTTCGCGCTGTCCCCATCGCAGGCCGGTATGCTGGCCGAGGCCGAGGTCGTGTTTTGGATCGGCGGCGGACTGGAATCCGCCCTGGTCAAGCCGATCACCACCCTGGCCAAGGCGGCCCGGGTGATTGCCCTGTCGCGCGCACCGGGCCTTGTCCGCCTTCCCGTCCGCCATCTTGGGGACGACGACCACGGCCATGATCATGGCCATGACCATGACCATGGTCAGGGGGCGAATGCGGATGACCCTCATTATTGGCTTGATCCGGAGAACGCCAAGGCGATTCTTGCCGCGATCGCCGATACCCTGGCCGCCGCAGATCCGGCGCGGAAAGACCTTTATGGCCGCAACGCCGCCGCCGCACGGGCCGGGATTGATGCCTTGACCGCCGATTTCAAGGGGCGTTTGGCGCCGCTAAAGGACCGGCCCTTCATCGTCTTTCACGATGCCTATCAGTATCTGGAGCACCGCTTCGGGCTGACCGCCCGGGGGATTCTGGCCATCGATCCGGATCGTCCCGCGGGGGCCCGGCATATCGCCGCACTGCGGGCGCGCATGGTCAAGCTGAACGCCGCCTGCCTGTTCACGGAGCCGCAGTTTCCGTCACGCCTCGCCACGGCGCTGATCGAGGGAACCCAGGCGCGGATCGGCGTTCTCGATCCCCTGGGCACCGGTTTCCCGCCCGGCCCGGACCTGTATGGGAGCATGATGACGGCCAATCTGCGGGCCTTCGAGGATTGCTTGGGCGGTAAGTCCTAGGCTCATTCTCCCATTTTCGGACCGGAATTCGGTTTGGCGCCGCGGCTGCCTGCTCTATGCTTTTCCCCGGCGCCGCTGGCCCATTCGAAATATCGACAAGGCCGGCACTGTGAACCGACCACCATACGGCGGCGTTCTTGAGGGCAGCATGTAAGGGTGAGCTGCCATGCCGTCAGGTTATTTGACGCGTGCCCAAGGTCTGTTCCGGATACTTCCCGCCATTTTGCTGATCGCGGGGGGGCTGTCCCTGTTTGCGCCTGCTGCCGTCGCGGAAGAATTCGCCACCGTTCGCATGCGGCCCCAAGCCATGCCCTTCGTGACGCCCGACAACAAGGTCGTGAAGCGGATCGTCAATTTCTTCATGACGGTGACCAAGAAGTCCGTGCGCGAGGTTTGCGCCAATCAGGCCGAGGTCAAGAGCATCTTCCTGGTCAATACCTACAACCGCCAACTCGCCGATGCGAAATGGCAATACGATATGATGAACCTGGCGAGCGACCTGTACCGTGCCTTGGAGCCGCTATTCGGGCGCGAGAAACTGGTCGCTGTGCACCTGTCACTCGGCCGTACGGAAAGCAGTCGCCCGAACAACCAGATTCAGAAACGCCTGGAACAACTGGAAGACTGCACCACCGTGCGGTCCTTGCCGAGCGACGCGGTCACCGCGCGCTACAGCGATGCCATGGCGGCGCCCGTGCGTTCGCTGGCTACGGATGCGTCAAAGGCCGTGACTTCCGGCGCGACCAAGCCCTCGACGGCGCCTGCTGAGGACCCCGACAAGCCGTTCGAGACGCACCCACAGATGCTTGAGGCTCCCAAGTCGGAAATCGACCTGACCAAAACCGAGATCAAGGCACCGCCGCCGCAGGGCAAGCCGGGTGCCTGCAACTTTGATATTTCCGACCTGTGGCAGCCGGCCTGGGTTGCCCTCGACAATGAAAAGTTCCGCATTGCCCGCGCCTTCACGGTCGACGCGGACGCCAACGGCAAGGTCGATGACGTGTCCTTCGTGCTCAAGCGCGAGGACGACAGCGAGCTGACGACCACCTACCTAAGCCTGCACAGCACCAGGGGCAACGCCGAGATCCGTCACCTGACCCTGGCCGATCCGTTGATGATCTTCCGGCTATGCCCCGGCAGTCACGATTTTCCCATGCCCGGTGCGGTCATGAAGGAGGCGGCGAAGATCGAACGCCCCGATCTTGCGGCCGAGGTGATGGCCCGGATCAAGGGCGAGGTTCCGCCGCCCGTCGCCGAACCGGATGCCGTCGATTTCTGGCGCTGGGTCGCGGCCATCGTCGCCATAACGGCGGTGCTTCTGGCGATTGCCGTGCTGGTCGTATTCTATCTGATGACCCGCAACGACCGTCGGCGCAAGCGTGACCGCCGCGGCAAGAACCGGCGCAAGCGCGACCGGCGCCGCCGGGACGACGGTCCCAAGGGTGAGGAGCGCCGCAAGGGCGAAGATCGCCGCGCCGACGAGGACCGCCGGGAAGAAGATTCCCGCCGCAAGACCACTGATCGGCGCGGCACCGCCGCCGCCGACGACGATGCCGACGACTGATCGCCCCTTATCCGATTCTTGAAGAAATCCCGCCGTCCACGGGCAGCAGCACGCCGGTGATGTACTGCGCTTCGTCCGAGGCCAGGAACAGGGCCGCGTTGGCCACGTCCCAGGCCGTGCCCATGCGGCCGTAAAGCGGCACCTGGGCGTCGCGTTCGTCGCGCACGACCTTACGGTCGACGCCGCGTTCCTGGGCCCGGCGCTCAATTGCCATGGGGGTGTCGATCAGGCCCGGGATAATGACGTTGGCGCGGATGCCGTGGGGCGCGTTTTCCATGGCCAGCATATGGGTCATGGTGTTGATGGCGCCCTTGGACGTCTTGTAGGCGATGGTGCCGCGCGAGCACAGCGACGAGGTCGAGGAAATGTTGATGATCGATCCCGACTTTTTCTCGCGCATCACCGGCAGGACATGCTTGCAGGTCATGAACATGGCCTTCAGGTTGAGCTCGAACAGCTCGTCCCACATCTCGGCCTCAAGTTCGGTCGTCGGCTTGTCGCCGCGCGAGCGGCCCACGTTGTTGTGCAGCACGTCGATGCGGCCATAACGTTCGGCGCAGGTCGTTGCGATGGCGCGGCAATCATCTTCCTTGCGCACGTCGGCCTGAAGGGTCGATCCCTTGCCGCCCGCGTCGGTGATCATCTTGAGGGTATCGGCGGCGCTGGCTTCGTCATAGTCGACGACCAGCACGGTGGCCCCTTCCTGGGCGAAACGGAGGGCGGTGGCGCGGCCGTTGCCGATGGTCTGGCCGGCCTGCTGCCCGCCACCGACGACGATGGCGATCTTGTCTTTCAATCTCATGTGCGGATGCTCCCGAGGATGTTTTTTTGTATACAATGCCGGGAGTATAGACAGCCTTACATCGGATGGTCGATGGCGAAGGTTTCCTTCAGGCCGCGCCGTCCCTCGGGCGTGACGCGGATCACCCGGCTGTCGCGAACGCGTACAACCCAGCCCAGTTCGAACAACCGGTCGGACAAGCCCTTGCCCAAGGCGCCCGCGATGTGGTGGCGCCGTTCGCTCCAATCCAGGCAGGGGCGGCAGAAGCAGCGCTTCTGATCGGCCAGTCCCGCCACGTCTATTCCGAACGACCCCAGCATGTTGCGGCCTTGCGCGGTGACCACCCCGCCGTCCGCCGTAAGGTCGACGGCGCCCTGTCGTGTTAGGGCGTCGGCCAGGGCAACCCCCAGCACCCCGGCCAGATGGTCGTAACAGCTGCGCGCCATGCGCATGTCCTTGTCCATGCGGCTTTCCGGGCGGATGCGCCGGGGCGCGTCGACGGCGCAGACCACCTGCATGCTTTCCAGCATGGCCGCCACGGTGGGTGAGGACAGGCGGAAATAGCGATGGCGCCCCTGTTTTTCCATGGCCAGCAGGCCCGCCGCCTGAAGCTTGGCCAGATGGCTGCTGGCGGTCTGCGGCATGATCCCCGCACACCAGGCAAGTTCCCCCGCCGTCAATGCCCGTCCGTCGAGTAACGCCGTCAGCATCTGCGCCCGCGTCAGGTCGCCGACCAGATTGCCGATCTCCGCCAAGTTCATTGCGTTCACCGTCGTCATGGGGTGATTGTACCCGCCGCGGGGACCGGGCGCACGCGGGCATGCTTCGGCGCCGGTCGAAGTGTTCTCCGGCAGGGTCGGCCCTAATCCGTGCCAAAGTATGCGTTCCGCAATCAATCCGGACCTCTCATGACGATGACACCCGCCGCGCCGTTTCCCAATCCGCGCGCAACCTTGGACCTGGTCGGGAATCTAGGCCTTTTGGTCTTGCTCGCGTCTTTGTGGGGCGCGTCCTACAGCTTCATCAAGGTTGGGATCGAGACAATCCCGCCGATCACCCTGATCGCCGGGCGCACGGCCATCGCCGGCATGGTGCTGCTGATGATCATGCGCGCGCTCGGCCTGCGCATGCCGCGCGACGCTGCGTCCTGGCGGTCGTTCATGGTTCAGGCATGCCTCAACAGCGTGCTGCCGTTCACGGCCATTGCCTGGGCCGAACAGACCGTGGACGCATCGTTGGCGACGATCCTCAATTCGACCTCGCCGATCTTCATCTTTCTGCTCGCCATGGTCCTGCGGTTGGAGGGGGAGCGGACCTGGCGCAAGTTCCTGGGCGTTGCCTTCGGTTTTGCCGGGATCGTCCTGGTGATCGGCGGCGATGCCCTGCAGGGGCTGACGCGGGAACTGATGGCGCAGTTGGTCATTGTTGGCGCCACGGTCTGCTATGCCGGGGCGGCGGTGTTCGGGCGGCGCTTTTCCGGTATGCACGCCATCGTCCCGGCGGCGGGATCGATGATCGCCGGCGGTGCCGCGCTGATCCCGGCCAGCCTGATCGTGGAGCAGCCATGGACGCTTTCGGTATCAACTGATTCGGCGCTGGCGCTGTTGGGATTGTCCGTGCTGTCGACCGCGCTCGCCTTCGTCATCTACTTCCGTCTGCTCAAGACCCTGGGGTCCGTCGGAACGGCGGCGCAGGCTTATCTCCGGGTGCCCATCGGGGTCGCTCTGGGGGCGCTGGTCCTGGGCGAAACGCTGCCGCTTACGGCCTGGGCGGGCATGGCCTGCGTGATCGCCGGGGTCGCCGCCATGACCCTGCCGGGGCGGCGCAAGGGACAGCCTTCGGGATCCTGAACCTTCGCCCCCTGAACCTTCGGTCGCGGACGAAGCGATCGCGCGTGACCCCGGCAATGCCGGCGGGCACCATCGGCCGGTGAACTTTCAACGGAGGAACCGGCCGATGTTCGATGGAATTCCCGACCTGTGCGACCTTGAGGCGGCGCCTCGGATATTGCCGCGGCGGCCGTGGTACGCCCGGCTGTCGGCTTGGCTGCGCCTGTGCCGTGCAAAGACCCGTCAGCGCCGGGCACTCGCCCGGCTGGATACACGCCTGTTGGCAGACGTGGGATTGACCCGCGCCGATGCGGCACGGGAATGCGCCAAGCCGTTCTGGCGATGACGGAGACTTGCGCTCGGGCAATCACGCGGTTTCTAATGATCGGGGGGCAAGACAGGATGCGAGGAAACATCAACCATGACCGACCATAAGGGCGGCTGCCATTGCGGCAACATCACCGTCACCTTCACCACGGACAAGGACCCGGCGAACATTGTGCCCCGGGCCTGCCAGTGTTCGTTCTGCCGCAAGCATGCGACCCGCGCCCTGTCTGATAACGCGGGCCATATCCATCTGCAGGTCAAGGACGCCAGCCTTCTTGGCCGTTACCGCTTCGGGTTGAAGGTCGGTGATTATGTGTTCTGCAAATCCTGCGGGGTCTACGTTTCGGCTTATATGGAAGACGGTGCCCCTGGAGTAGAAGGGCGGGCCTGGGCCAATGTCATGGGGAACGCCATGGACGATCGCGACATCTGGGCGCCGACCGAACCCATCGAATACGGCGTCGAAACCGAAGACGGCAAACGCGAACGCCGGCGCCACAAATGGACGCCGGCGTCGATGACGGTCGAAAGCTAAAGGCGGCGCAGGCGCGCTAGGGCGCGAAGGAAATCATCGTGCGGACTTCGATGCTTTCCCGGGGCGGCGTGTCCGGGGCGGCATCGGGGTTTTCGAACCCCGTGTGCGCCGTATAGCGGGCGCGCCCGTCCGTCGCCGTGTCGAAGCATTTGAGCAGCAGAACCTCGTCCCCGCCCATGCCGGGATACCAGTACCACTTCTGCCCATCCGAATGGGCGTTCTGGTAGATCTCGCCGACCCGGTCCTTGTAGACAAGGTCCGTGGCGAGGAAGTCTTCGGCCTGCATGGTGCGGGCGTCGGCCACGGCGATCGGCGTGCGGTCGGCGCTGGCGCCGATCGACCGCCACACGTTGACCATGGCGAAGCGGTGGCCCAGGTAGCGGTCGGCGGCGGCGGCGTCCATGACGTCGCGCACCCGCTTGGGACCGGATGTTTCCGTGTAGTCGTTATGGGCGATCAGCACCGGCAGGCGCTTGGCCGTGGCGGCGCGCTTGCCGTCGTCCTGCACCCGAACCGTGTGGTCGAAGATATGGACGTCCGTCGCACCGGTCGCGCGCTTCAGGAAGGCGGTGATCTCCGGGTAATAGACGGCCTCGATGCGGGCTTCGTCATAGAAATCGGCCATGGCGGTCGGCATGGTCGCCAGTTCGAAGCCCTGGACGTCGAGGCTGGCCGCCGGGGTCAGCGCGCGGGCATCATGCATTTCCACCGCCGCTTCTTCGAAGCTGCCCAGACGTTCGTTCGGCTGGGCATGGTCGGCGGACATGAAGACCCGCGGTTTTTCGGCCTGCGCATGGGCCATGAAGTTGATCGGGGCCAGGACCGTGCGGCCGGGGTGCGGCTGGGTATTGGCGGCGGCTTGGGACATGATCGTCTCCTCAACGGTTCGTTCTCGCAAATCTGCGGCCTTCGCCGGCGATTGGCAAGGGGGCAGGGGGAATGACACCTTTGCCGTAGGGGATCAGGAGGCGCCGAAATCTGGAATACTCGTTCCTGAAATCAGGCTATTCCGCCGCCCGGGGCTCGACCAGGGGGGCTTCGGTCGTATCCATATGTTCGGCCTCGCGCAGTTCACGGTCGAGCCGCACGCCCGCATGGGCCCGGTTGGACGACAGCGGCGCCAGCAGGGAATAGATCACCGGGATCAGGACCAGGGTGAACACGGTGGCGATGCCGAGCCCGCCGAACACGACCCAGCCGATGGCGACCCGCGCTTCCGACCCGGCGCCGGTCGCCAGGATCAGCGGCAAAGCCCCCAGCACCGTGGACAGCATGGTCATCATCACCGGGCGCAGACGGATGATCGCCGCCTGACGGATGGCATCGGCCACGGACAGGCCGCGGTCGCGCAGCTGGTCGGCGAATTCGACCACCAGGATACCGTTCTTGGCCATCAGGCCGACCAGCATGACCAGGCCGATCTGGCTGTAGATGTTGATGGTGCCGCCGGAAAGTTTCAGCGCGAACACCGCCGCCGCCAGCCCGAACGGCACGGTCAGCACGATCACCAGGGCGCTGACCACGCTTTCAAACTGGGCCGCCAGGACCAGCAGCACGATCAGCACGGCGAAGGCGAAGGTCAGGGCGACCTCGTTGCTGGTGTCCTGCAGGGTCGCGGCCTCGTTGATGAACCGCAGCCCGATGCCGGGCGGCAGGGTGTCGTCGGCGATGGCCTGGATGCCGTCGATGGCTTCCTGCAGGGACATGTCGGCGGGAAGCACGGCCTCGACCTCGACCGCGCGCTTCTGGCCGGACCGGTCAAGCTCGGCCGCCGTGCCGACCTCTTCCAAGGTCACGAAGGCCGACAGCGGCACCAAACGCCCGTCGCCCGTCGGCACGAACAGGTTGAACAGATCGGTTGGATCGTTGATGGCGCCGGCGGCGGATTCCAGCATCACCGGGATCGACCTGTCGTTGACGTTCAGTTCCGCCACTTCGAACCCGGCGACCATGGCGCGGAGCGTGTCGACGATGCCTTCGACCTGGACGCCCAGGTCCTCCGCCCGGCGGCGGTCGACCTTGACCGACAATTGCGGTTGGGTCTGCTGGAATTCGACCTCCGGGTCCTCCAGCCTGGGCAGGCGTTCGCGCATGGCGCCCAGGAAATCGAAGGCGGCGGCGGCGATGTCCTTGTAGTTGGATCCGGTCAGGGTGAACTCGATGCTGCCGCCGGCGCGGCGCAGGTTCAGGCTGTTGGGCGTGCGGACGCGCGCGGTCGCCCCCGGGATCGCCTTCAGGCCCTTGTTCAGGGATTTGGCGATTTCCTGTTGCGAGCGCTTGCGCTGATCCCAGGGTACCAGGGGGGCGATCAGGTAGACGCGGTTAGGGTCCCAGCGTCCGACGATGGCGAACACGTTTTCCGCCTCGCCGCTGTCGACCAGCGGGCGCAGCAGGGCCTCGGCCTGGACCGACTGGCGGTCCATGTAGTCGAGCCCGACGCCGTCCGGTCCCTGCATCATGATGATGATGGCGCCGCGATCCTCACGCGGCAGCAATTCGGTCTTGATCGTGGGATAGACCAGCAGGGCCGTCGCCGCGAGCATGGCCGTGCCGCCCAGGATCAGCAGGCGGGCGTTGAGGGTGAATTCCAGCATCCTGGCATAGGCCGCATTGATGCGCTGTCCTGCGGCGACCAGGACGGCCGGCGGTTTGGTCGGCCCGGCATCGCCCCGGTCGGGCAGGCGCGACGCCAGCATGGGCACCAGGGACAGCGCCACGAAGGATGAAATCGCCACGGCCACGGCCAGGGTGAAGCCGAATTCCGTGAACAGCTTGCCGGCCGTCGACGGCAGGAAGGCGATCGGCAGGAACACGGAAATCAGCGTCGCCGTGGTCGCCAGCACGGCGAAGAACACCTGGCGGGTGCCGTTGACGGCGGCGGCGTAGGACTTCATCCCGAGGGTGCGGTGGCGCTGGATGTTTTCAAGCACCACGATGGCGTCA
>TARA_R110002124_G_scaffold55708_6_pt1 | contig 96109 bp, 64 predicted proteins | sample TARA_R110002124 | Tara Oceans TARA_R110002124 (sample SAMEA4397445) | marine metagenome | biome: Polar Biome; feature: [SRF] surface water layer (ENVO:00010504); material: water (ENVO:00002006), including particulate matter (ENVO:01000060) such as... | depth 5 m | reverse complement strand
CTATATTTGAAAAACAAAAGTGTCAACCATTTTCAGGACGAGACAGTCAGGACGGAGAAATCCTATTACATAATCCGGGTTTAAAAAACTAGAGGAAAATTAGAGATGCATTACCCTAACTGCATAAGGAGGTGGTTTGGTGTAAATAATACCATTTCATATGGAAACTGAATGAATAACAATAAAGTTGTATGTTCATAATAATATCAAATTGTATAAAAATACGCGATGACGACAAAACCCAATGAACAATCGATTGTAATGTTAGGTGCTAGTGGTGCCGTTGGTACAGCAGCTTTAAACTCTCTTCTTTCTCTAAAAAACATTCAGCAACTTACCTTGCTTGGAAGAAATCCCATTCCAAATGTAAATGCTGACTTTGTAAAACAATACAAAATCAATATTCATGAACCTAAGTCGTACCTGGACTATTTACCTGGTCACAGAAGTGCTATCTGCACTTTAGGTGTAGGTGAACCTTCAAAAATAAGTAAAGAAGAATTTATTAAAATTGATAAAACGGCTGTTTTAAATTTTGCAATAGCATGTAAAAATGCTGGAGTCAAACATTTTGAGTTATTGGCCTCAGTAGGAATACATGCTGAATCAAGATTTTTCTATTTAAGAGCAAAAGGGGAATTGGTCGAAGCTTTAAAAGACTTGAATTTTGATCGGTTAAGCATATTTCAACCATCAATGATTTTAACACCCACAAACCGATATGGGCTATCACAAGCCATTACCTTGAAAGTATGGCCCTACCTAAATCCGTTATTGATCGGGGGATTAAGGAAATACCGTGGTATACCGGTAGATGTATTAGGACAGGCAATGGCAAATAACATTTTCAATAATGGTAAAGGTTATGAAATTTTACAATGGGATCAGTTTTATTCGGTAACAAAAAAACGAAACTAAAAAGCAATTCAAAAAAGGGCTAATAGTATCAATTTTCAAAAATCCCTGCTTGGCTTTTTGAAAATAATTGGATTTAACAGCCTTTAGGGCAGCATGCCATTTACAATAATCCGCCGTTTTTTGTTAATTTGCGTATTAAATTTAAACATATCTTAATTCCAGACGATTAGAACATGAAGTTTGATTTTAAAGCAGACGTATTGCCCCACTTTTTAGCGATTTCTTCCTTTTATCTGATCGTAGTTCTTTATTTCTCCCCGATTGTATTTGATGGGAAAATGATGTTCCAGACAGATATACTTCAATGGGAGGGCTCTGCCAAGGAGCTTTTAGAACACCAAGAAAACACTGGGGAAGAAGCCCTATGGACAAACCGAATGTTTGGCGGAATGCCTGCTTACCTAATTCACCTTGATCCTAAAGGAGACATTACCAATTTCCTAATTAAGGTGTTTACTTTCGGTTTACCCCATCCGATTAGCGCTTTGTTTTTTGGAATGGTTTCCATGTACATCCTACTACTAAGTTTTAAGGTTCGTCCTGTCATCGCGTTGATAGGAGCATGGGCCTTTTCATTCAATACCTTTAATTTTCTCAGCCTGGAAGCTGGTCACAACGCTAAAATTTGGGCTGTATGTATCATTCCGCTAATTCTTGCAGGTGTCCACATGGCCTTTAATAATAAGAAGTTACTTGGCCTGGTTATCACCGCTTTAGCAGTACTATTGCAATTAAAATTCAACCATCTTCAGATCACTTATTACACGCTTTTATTGGTAATTGTTTATGGCATTGGTCAATTGGTGCATGCTTATCGTAAACAACAATTACCCGCCTTCGCTAAAACTACCGGCATGTTGCTATTAGCTGCTATGCTTGGTGTAATTGGGCATTCAGCCAGGTTGAGTGCTGTATTAGAATATGGAGCCTATTCTATTCGGGGTGAACGTAACCTTCCTGCTGTCAATCAAAATGATTCAGGTCTAGACAAGGAGTACGCTTTCAATTGGTCAAGTGGAAAGCTTGAGACATTCACTTTGCTTATTCCCAATTATTTTGGAGGTGCTACTCAAGAAGCCGTTCCTAAAAATTCAGCTTCTGAAAAAGCGCTTCGTGCCAATGGAATTGACAATGCACAGGTCAACCAATTTATTAAAGGTGCGCCTACCTATTGGGGGGACCAACCGTTCACTGGTGGTCCCATGTATGGTGGCTCGATCATGATTTTCCTTTTTGTATTAGGTATACTCTTTGCTCCCGCCTCATATAGAAATACTTTTTTGGCAATGACCGTATTGACTCTATTGCTTTCTTGGGGAAAAAATCTTGCTTGGTTTAACTATACGCTATTCGACTATTTACCAGGATACAATAAATTCAGGGCCGTCTCTATGGCCTTGGGCATGACCCTTTTCGTAATCCCTCTATTTGGTGCCATCGGCCTTGAGAACGTAATGCGAAAAATTAAAGAAAAGGAAACAAAAAAGACTTTCTTTATAGGTACAGCTATCACATTAGGCTTGATTTTGCTAGGCATTGTCTTCGCTTCAATGATGGGTTACCAGTCTTCAATGCCGAATTCAGGATACCCTGACTGGCTAATGACGGCACTTAAATCCGACAGAAAAAGCATGCTAATGTCTGACGCATTAAGGTCTGCTATTTTCATTACTATTTCGGCAGCATTCATAGGTTTGGTATTGTTTAATAAATTAAAAATTACTTATTCAGTTTTAGGGATTGGCGCAATGGTTCTAATCGACCTTTGGGGAGTCAACAGCCGTTATTTGGACAAGGATAGCTTTACTAATGATCCTAGCGAACAACATTTTGCAGCAACTCCTGCTGACAATAAAATAAGTGCTGATAAAGACTATTTCAGGGTTTTAAACATTCAAAACCCTTTTAATGATGCCCGGACCAGTTATCGTTTCAACAGCATAGGCGGTTATCATGGAGCCAAAATGAGCCGGTACAACGATTTGATAGACCGTATACTTGGTACAGAAATCAATGGCTTTGTTCAAAAAGCACAGGAAGGAAACTTTGATTATAAAGGCATTCAGGCTTTGAACATGCTGAATACCAAATACCTCATGGCGGGCAGAGCTGAAAATGCTGTTTTCCTAAACCCTGAAGCCAATGGTCCTGCTTGGTTTCCGGAAAGTATTGAAGGTACAAAGACAAATGAAGAGGAGATCGAGGCTTTGGCAAAAATAAACACCAAGGTGACGGCCACCTACAATGCACAAGACAACGGAAATCAAAGCATAAATACTGGAAAAGGAAGCATTAAATTGAAAAGCTACTCACCTGATGTTTTGGCCTACACTGCCTCTGTTGAAAAATCAGGTTTGGTGGTTTTTTCTGAAATTTACTACCCAAAAGGCTGGAAAGCATTTATTGACGGTCAAGAAACACCAATTTTACGTGTAAATTACTTATTAAGAGGACTTGTACTTCCTGAAGGTGAGCACATGGTGGAGATGCGCTTTGAACCAACATCTTATTATCGATGGGAGTACATTTCAATATTCGCTCAATACCTTGTAGTCCTTTCTTTAATATTTGTTGTTTTCATAAATTTGAAAACCAAACAAGAACCGACAGTATAAAAATGACAAAAGACGTTGCCCAATTCTACGACCAATTTGCCAATCAGCAAATTAAAACCGGTGTTAACTCAAGACACCTTAGCATTATTTCAAAATTGAAAAATGCCGGTTTAAAATCACACCATAAGGTATTGGAGGTCGGTTGCGGAATTGGAACCGTTAGTCAGCTAATTGCTAAAAACACACCTAAAGGAGAGGTACTGGCGGTAGACATTAGCCCTGAAAGTATTGCACAGGCAAAAATAATTTGGAATGGTTTGGGCAACCTCCAATTTGAAGTTTCTGACATGAAAAACTTTCATAAGAAAGATACTTTGTTTGATGCCGTAGTTTTCCCTGATGTATTAGAGCACATACCAGTAGAGGACCACTTTGCTTTATTTGAGACCATCAAAAAACACAGTCACTCAGAGACTTTCATCTTTATTCATATTCCTTCCCCTAGATTTCTTGAATGGATGATCGCCAATGAACCAGAAAAACTACAGGTAATTGATCAACCATTAGATACTGGAGAACTCGTTAGCAAATTGTCTGCAAATGATTTTTACCTTGATAAAATGAACACCTATAGCCTTTTTTACAAGGAGAAAGATTACCAATATTTCGTATTTAAAAAGAAACAAGCCATACAAAGCACCAACCATAGAGACAAATGGACTATTTTAAAGGAAAGGTTATTGATCAAATTAAAACAAAAATTACCTGCTTTTTGAACTTCAATTGAATAATAAATGATCCTCTATATCTCTCCCATTCCTACCGCTTTTATCCAAAGGGATATAGAAATGCTAAGCCCTACATTTCGAATTGTTCACCTCAATTTCACTACGAATCCCTATTTATTACCTTTTTTTTTCGTGTATCAATTAATGCAGCTAATGTTGTTGCTTCCGTTCACAAGCAAATACCTTTGTTTTTTTGCCGGATACCACACTATTATACCTGTTTTTCTTGGAAAACTATTTGCCAAAGAAGTAATCATTGAATGTGGAGGAACAGACGCCATGCATTTACCAAAAATAGATTATGGCAACTACAGAAAAAAATGGCTAAAAAATGCAACTGTATACAGTTTCAAAAACTGTTCACTCATACTTCCGGTATCCCATTCTTTAGTAAAATCAACATATACCTATGATACAGATTCGCCAAAACATCAGGGTTTGCTACACTTGATCCCTGACTTAAAGACAAAAATACAGGTGGTTTATAATGGCTTTGATGACCAGTTTTGGACCGATGACCATAGAGCAAAATCACCTTTCTCCTTTGTTACAGTGGCTACAGGGATTTCAAAAGAAAATCGAGCCATGGTTAAGGGTATTGATCTGGTACTTGAAATGGCAAAAGCATTCCCAGACCATTCATTTACGATTATTGGAGACAAGGATTTCAAAACACTTCTTCCAAATGTCATCATAATGCCCCCTCTTGATCAAAAAGAAATTAGACAAGTATACCAACGCAGCCAGTTTTATTTACAACTTTCCTATTCTGAGGGTTTCCCCAATGCCCTAGCTGAGGCAATGTTGTGTGGATGCATTCCGATTGGAAGTAATGTAGGCGAAATCGCTAAAATCATTGGTGATACAGGTTTTATTTTACCTTATAAAAATGTTGAACTCTTATTTGATTTGGTCTCTAAATTAGAAAATGAAGACTTAAAAACCTTACGGGTAAACGCCTCACTAAGGATAAAGGAAAATTTTAATTATGCCCAGAGAAAAGAAAAACTAATTGCAGTTTTAACACCTGATTAAGAAAAATAATCTCCAACTTTGAATAAAATATTAAAGTATTAATGTCGACTTTTAATGGCAGGTGTTAAGCAAAGTGTATTAACAACCATATTTTCCTATGTGGGAGTAATCGTAGGGTATGTTAACCTTCTATGGCTGTTCCCTTACGTACTTAGCCCAACACAAATCGGTTTATTTAAGACCGTTCAGGACATAGCTTTGCTTTTGGTACCCTTTGCCCAACTGGGTATCGGACATGGCATTACCCGCTTCTTCCCAAGGTTAAGAGGCAAAGAATTTGCTTTCTTTAGCTTTAGCCTGATCATCGCTACTGTAGGCTTTTTTATGGTAGCCTCATTGTTTTTTGTTTTCAAAACCCCAATCATTAACGCATTTGCAGAGAAAGCACCTGAGGTTAACAACTTCCTTATTGTTGCCCTATTGATTACCTTCTTCTCTCTATTCAATTCGCTTCTGGAGGCATTTTGCAGGTCATTTTTAAAGATTGCCATACCTTCTTTAATTCGGGATGTGTTTCTAAGAGTTTTTATGGCAATGTTGGTAATAGGATATTACTTTTCTTTTTACTCCTTTGACTTTATGATTTGGGGCATGGGGGCTGTGTACATGCTAGCCATGATTTCTATTATGTTATACATGAAAAGGGAGAAAATATTTAAAATTGATTTTAATTGGAAGAGAATTACCCTCCCCATTAAGAAGGAGTTTTTGCAATACAGCTTGATCACCCTCCTAGGCACAGCCGGGGCACTTCTGATCATGAAGATTGACAGCATCATGGTGAGTTCAATGATAGGCTTAGATGCCAATGCAATTTACACCATAGGCTTTTCTATAGCTGTGGTAATAGAAATGCCGAGGCGGGCAATTTCACAGGTAGCCATGCCGGTTATCTCCGAGATGTTTGCGAAAAATCAATTGACTGGAATAAATGCACTCTATAAAAAAATAGCTATCAACCAGCTGTTAATTTGTTTGTTGATTTTTTTAATGATCTGGATCAATATTGAGAGTCTCTACCACTTTGTGCCAAACAGAAGTATTTATGAGCAAGGCAAATGGGTAGTATTATTGATCGGTTTAGGCAAATTAACAGATGTGATCTTCTCGGTTAATGGCGAAATAATCGTCTTCTCCAAATTCTACACCTTTAACATCACCGCTACTCTTTTCATGAGTGTAGCAGTAATTGTATTTAACTTGGTATTGATTCCTCATTACGGGATTGAAGGTGCTGCTTTGGCTTCCTTAATCGCCATGTTTTTTTACAACTTTGTCAAATTTGTTTTCATAAAAATAAAGCTAGGTTTCAACTCCTTTACACCTAATGTCTTTTTAATTCTCTTGGCTGGGATATTGAGCTGGGCAGTTTCGTATTACTTGATCCCAACTTTTGAGGCTGTTATCCTTGATATTCTGATTAGAAGTGGAATTGTTACCGCTGTTTATCTACTGCTGTTACACATATTAAAGGCCGCACCTGAAACGGAAACAATGGTTTTACAAAAAATCAAACAGCTGTTGTCTATGCTTAGTAAACACTAAGTATCCAGCCTGGGCATAAAACTTCACATAGAATTCAATGTCATGGTACTGAAAACCTTCGACAACTACGTCTTTGCAATGCCTTCAAGTAATAGCGCCAATTGCTGTGTAATGTTTTTTCTGCTGTAATTTTGAATGTCGGACTTAGTCCATCCTTGATTTTCCCCTTTGGCAAAACCACGAAGGAACTGAACCAAACCTTCTTCATCTTGATGAGCGAAAACTTTACCTGCCCCCGATGAATTAATAATAGAAGCGGAATCCCCTTTCGGATCTCCCAAAGCCAATATTTCCCGACCCGTTGCCATGTATTCAAATAGTTTACCGGGAATATTTCCTTTGGCATTTTTGGTATTGGTAAGGATCAGAAGCAATAGCTGGGCTTTTTCATAAAAGGAGAACACTGTTTTATGAGATACATAACCCGGCAATGCAATATGGGCTTTGAACCAACTGTCTTGAGCTACCAAGGTTTTAATGCTCTCATTCACCCTCCCTACAAAAGTTAGCCTGACCTTGCCTGTGCTCTCTCCAAAAACCGTTTTAAGCGCCCTTAGAAACGGAAAAGGGTCTCTTATTCCATCAATCACTCCCGAATATACGATTTCTAAAACAGAAGATTGACTGGCTGGTTTAGAAAGGGTTTCAGGTATATCCGCAGTATCAAAACCATTCAGGATTACCTTTACATTTTTAGCCCCTATCCCCTGCATTTCATTTTTAAATGTAGGTGAAATGGTTACCAGGCTATCGGCCTCTTCAAATACGCTAGACTCAAGCTTTTGATGTTTCTTTCTGGCAAATTGACTTAGCTTAAGCGTATCCAAAAACTCCCAATTGGACCATGGATCTCGAAAATCTGCAAGCCATGGGATTCCTGTTTTTCTTTTTAGGTTTCTACCTATCAAGTGCATACTGTGAGGAGGCCCTGTAGTGATGATCGCTTCAAAATTATTTTGCTCGCAAATACTAGCTAAAAAACTAACCGAAGGTTTCACCCAAAATAATCTAGGGTCAGGAATAAGGAGGTTTCCCCTGAACCAGACGGCCAACTGATCGAGCATTCCTGGATCCTTGTACTCAAGAATGCTGGCAGTATCCTTTGGTTGCTGCTTTTTAAGAGTTCTAAACAACTGATAAGGCTCCCAAATAGGAAACTTCAATACCTCTGTATGTTTGTCCACTTCTTTCTCCAGAGAAGGGTCTTGTAATGCAAAATCAGGATTTTCGGGCGTGAAAATTACGGGTTGCCAGCCAAATTCAGGTAGGTATTTGGAAAATTTCAGCCAGCGTTGAACGCCTGACCCGGCACTTGGCGGCCAGTAATAAGTAATGATCAGGACCCTTTTCATACATAAAAAAAAATCAAGCAGGAACATTATTTCCTGCTTGAATGACATTATATATTTATTCGCCTTGAGCCAATGAAAAACCTCTTTCTCCATCGAAAGTATACAAATTCTCTGTCTTGATAAAGTCAAAGCCTAAGTTACCTACCTGATTCAATACCTCTATGATTTGCTCATGGGTAATGGGCTTATCATCTGCATCAAAAAACCTGACTCTCCAATGATCAGAGCAAAAGGTCTCTTTCATTCCATCAGGATAAACCCTTACCCCTCTATTGGTAATAAGTTGCATTTTTAATCCGTTGGCATCGACCGACCTAAGCTTGTCTCCCATTTCGTCCGGGTTTCTATTTCCTTCTTTCCAGTCTATAAAAACATCCAAACCTATCAATACTTTCTCAGCAGCTTTATGTGGTTTGATCGCAAGGGCTTTTTTTATTTCAGCTTCACTTCGCTCAGCTTTGGCAAAAACCGCTTTTTTCATGCTTTTAGGTTCCTTACCTAACCTTGCAATTACTGCCTCAGCAAATTCTTTAGTACCCACTCTTTTGGTACTTACTCCATCTTGATAAATATCTCCTGTATGAATACCATCCTCAAGTGTAGCCATCCATGCATTACTGATTTTTTGTGCTACTTCAGGTTGTCCTATATGCACGAGCATCATGATCGCACCATTTAACAAACCAGATGGATTGGCTATATCCATACCTGCAATATCAGGAGCAGAACCATGAATAGCTTCAAACATGGCCACATCTTCACCAACATTAGCAGAACCACCGAGGCCTACTGACCCTGTTACCTGAGCTGCCACATCAGAGATAATATCACCATAGAGATTTAGTGTAACAATCACATCAAACATCTCAGGGCTGTCAGCAATTAATGCAGTAGCTATGTCTATAATTTTATGATCTGTTTCTATGTCAGGGTATTCTTTAGCAACCTCATTAAACACCTGATGAAAAATGCCATCAGTCATTTTCATGATATTGTCTTTGGTCATACAAGTGACCTTTTTCCGCTTGTTCATGCGGGCATACTCAAAAGCATACCTGACAATTTTCTCACTACCCGGTCTGGAGATCAACTTTAAGCATTGGTATACTTCATCCGTTTGACGGTGTTCAATACCTGCATATAGGTCCTCTTCATTTTCCCTAATAATAACCAAATCAGTTTTAGGGAAATGAGTATGAATAAATGGCGAATAAGCCTTACAAGGCCGCACATTAGCATAAAGCCCTAATGTCTTTCTTGTGGTCACGTTCAGACTCTTAAAGCCACCTCCTTGAGGGGTGGTAATTGGTGATTTTAGAAACACCTTAGTTTTTCTTAAAGAATCCCATGCACTTGGCGCTATCCCCGAACTTATTCCTTTTAAATAAACCTGCTCACCGATTTCAATAACATCTGGCTCTATAGCAGCCCCGGCTGCCTCCAGGATTGACAATGTTGCATTCATTATTTCTGGACCAATGCCATCTCCAAATGCTACTGTTATTTTCCTTTTTTCCGTCATGTGGTAAGTGATTGAAATTTTTGTACCTAATTTTTAGCTTCTATGCAAAAATAGAAAATATTGACATACAATCGATTTAACCAGAGAAATAATAGCCGTTTTGACAATAAATGAGGCCTACTTCAATCAGTATCAATTCCTAGACTTTAAAGCTTCAAATTAATTAGAAAGCAATAATGATTCTTAAATACCTTTTTCCGTGGTTTAAAATGCAATTTTATAGCTATTTAATGAATTATCACTTTCAGTTGATTTGTGATTTTTAGCCGAATCTTTTGTGATTGATTAGGCACCTCGTATATTTGGGCCTTAACATTGAAGAATTGGAATGGCTGAACAAAAAAATATTCTTTCAGAGACTAAAGACGGAATACTTTATCTTACCATCAGCAGAGAGTCCAAGCTCAATGCCTTAAACTTCAGCACATTGGAAGAGTTGAAAAACATTTTCAACGAAGTGAATGATAACAAATCGATAAGAGGTGTAATCATCACAGGTGCGGGTGAAAAGGCCTTTGTCGCTGGTGCTGACATCAATGAAATTTCAGAGCTTAACGAACTCAATGCTAGAAAGTTTGCTGAATTTGGTCAGGAAGTTTTTGATAACATTGAATCTTGTCATAAACCTGTAATCGCTGTAGTCAATGGCTATGCTTTGGGGGGCGGATGTGAATTGGCTATTGCCTGCCACATGAGAATCGCTACTTCAAATGCTAAATTTGGACAACCAGAAGTAAATTTGGGGATAATCCCTGGCTACGGAGGAACACAGCGACTTACCAACCTTATAGGCCGTACAAAAGCCACAGAAATTCTGATGACTGGAGACATGCTTGATGTCAATGATGCTAAATCCCTTGGGCTACTCAATCATGTAGAAGCTTCCAAAGAGGATGCAATGGCTAAAGCAGAAGAGATTTTAAGAAAGATAATGAGCAAAGCACCATTGTCTATAGGTATGATAGTAGACTGTGTCAATGCTGTTTTTGCAAGTGACGAAAATGGGTATCAAATCGAAGCCAATAGTTTTGCGCGTTGCGTCAAATCCGAAGATTATAGAGAAGGAACCAAAGCCTTTCTAGAAAAAAGGAAACCTAATTTTAAAGGGGAGTAGTCCCCTTTTTTATGGGCCTGATAAAAAAATTAGCTGGGCAATCTGCCATATATGGCATCAGCAGTATCCTCGGCAAATCAATCAATTTTTTGCTTGTCCCCCTGTACACGGGATATCTTCCAAAAGAAGAGCTAGGGTCTTTCACTATGCTTTATGCAATGATTGCTTTTCTGAATGTCATTTTCACATTCGGCATGGAAACCTCTTACTTTAGATTTTCTACAGGCAAGGGTTTGGATCCAAAGGTTGTCTTTCAAAATGCCCAATCTTTGGTAGCCGTGGTAGGTTTATCATTAGGAATCATTTTGTTTCTTTTTGCAGAAAACCTAAGCTTGCTATTTGATTATCAAGGAAAATCTCATTTGTTTCAATGGGCGGCAATGATATTGACAATTGACGCCTTGATGGCTTTGCCATTTGCACGCTTGAGGCTAGATGGCAGGTCTCTGACTTTTGCATTACTCAAATTGTTAAACATTTTCCTGAATGTAGGTTTCAATGTGCTATTTATCGTTGTAGCTTATCATATCGTTGAAGGAGATATTCTTCAGATACTGTATCCATTTGTTTCTCAATGGTACAATCCAGACTGGGGCGTAGACTATATCTTACTAGCAAACCTATTGGCAAACCTACTTATTTTACCATTTTTATGGAAACTAGCAGGCCAATGGAAATTCCAGCTAAAGCGAACCATCCTTCTTCCCATGTGGAAATACGCACTTCCTTTGTTATTTATGGGACTTGCAGGGGTTACCAATGATGTGTTTTCAAGAGGATTATTTGAATATGCTCTTCCTGATGGATTTTACCCTGAATTAACTTCCAGAGAGGCCGGAGGAGTATTTGGCGCCACTTTTAGGTTGGCTATATTAATGAGCTTAATCATTCAAGCTTTCAAATATGCCGCTGAACCCTTCTTTTTTCAACAATCTGAGAACAAAAACAGCCCATTATTATTTGCAAGGGTTATGCATTGGTTCATTATTTTTTGCACTTTCTTAATGGTGGTAGTAGCTGTAAATTTAAAGTTAATTGGCGCCTTGTTCTTCCAGGCAGATGGGTATACAGCAGCCCTACCTATGGTACCTATCCTACTAATGGGCTATTTACTATTAGGGGTTTATTACAACCTTAGCATTTGGTTTAAAATCACTGACCAAACGCGTTACAGCTTTTATATCACCTTGGTTGGAGCATTCATAACAGTAGTGATTATCCTCACATTGGTTCCTATCTGGGGTTTTATAGGTGGAGCGTTGAGTACCTTAGGTAGTTATTTGGTCATGGTGTTGCTATGTTATTTTATAGGACAGAAGTATTACCCCATCCCCTACCAGACTAAAAAAGACATTGGCTATCTTATCATAGCATTCCTTTTAAGTTACGGAGGCTTCCTTTTAGACACAGGTTCATTAGCGATTAATTTTATCCTTCACACATCTATCATTTTATTGTATGGTGGCCTAATTTTCTTGATGGAAAAAAAGGAACTATATTCGTTATTAAAATCTCTCTCCAAGAAGTAGCATGAATATTAACGTAATTAATAAATCAAAACACCCTTTACCTGCTTACCAAACCAAACTGTCAGCAGGACTGGATCTTACGGCCAACATTTCTGAACCTATCATTTTAAAACCACTAGAGAGAAAATTAATAGGAACCGGCTTGTACATTGCATTACCTGAAGGTTTTGAAGCACAAATAAGACCTAGAAGTGGTCTGGCTTACAAGCATGGAATTACTGTTCTTAATAGTCCAGGAACAATTGATGCGGATTACAGAGGTGAAATAAAAGTTTTACTTGTGAATAATTCTGACAGTGAGTTCACCGTTCAGGATGGAGAAAGGATTGCACAAATGGTCATCGCTAGGTATGAACAAATCGAATGGAGTCCTCAGGAATCCCTTTCAGACACCGAAAGAGGAACTGGTGGTTACGGAAGCACTGGGAAATAAACCCATATATTAAATCGTTTTCTTTTTTTGGTGTTTGCCGGCAGATGAACCAAATGTTAGGGTTAATTGTATAATTTAAAGTAATCTGTAAATTGTCGACCTTGATAATAGTTCACAATGGTCTGGAACTAACAGAATTAAAAATCACATTGTAGTTAAAATGAAGGTTTAGGTTATTGAATAAGCTTAAACCTATAGCATGCTTAAACATGGATAAATTGAATTTGAATTTTTTTGTCTGGTTTTTCACCTTAATACTCCTAATGGGAATTTCCCAAGAGGATGCTTATGCTCAAAAAAAGCTTAGCAGAAAAGAGCGGAAAGCCAAAGAAAAAGAAATGCTGGCCAGCAGATTGTTTATAGAGGGACAGAAAAACCTCATGCTAGACGATTATGAGAAAGCCTACTTTTATTTTATTAAAGCCTTAGAATACAACGAGGAAGAAAGTGCCATACATTTTAAGCTATCCCAAATGATGGTTCGTGCCAAGCAATTTGAAAAAGCTTTGGCTTATGGACAAAGGGCCTTGGAATTGGATCCGGACAATAAATATTACCATCTACAAATAGCTGAAATATACAACAACCAAGACAAAACAAGGGAGGCTGCAGGTGTTCTTGAAAATCTGATGGCTAAAGAGGGAAATAACAGGCAATACATTCTAGACTTGGCTTCCTTGTATCTAAAACTTCAGGATTTAGACAAAGCCTTGGAAGCATTAAATAAAGCCGAGGAATATTTCGGTGTGGTAGAGCAACTTACCGCTCAGAAACAACGCATTTATTTAAAGAAAAACAACTTAGAAATGGCTATAAAAGAAGGGGAAAACCTTATTGAAGCCCATCCTGGTAATTCAAGGTATGTACTCTCTTTAGTAGATATTTTATTTAATAACAACAAAGCCTCACAGGCATTGGATTTGGTACTTTCTAACTTAGAAGACTACCCAAATCAGCCTGATATAAAAATGGCTGCCTACAAACTTTACAAGGGCAAAAGTGAATTTGACAAGGCAAACAAATACCTAAAAGAAGCTTTTGCAAATCCGGATTTAGAAGGTGATGTAAAGGCAGAAGAATTCTCTACTATTTTGACACAAAGCAAAAGCACTGCTAGAGACCAGTTATTGGACAGCCTTTCCAAACCTATGGAGGCCATTCACCTAAACAACCCCAATATTCTAATCGCCTTAGGAGACTGGAAATTACAGGAAAAGGCATTAGAAGAAGCCATAGAATATTATACAAATTCAGTTAAAATCACTCCTTCAAACCAAAAGCTATTTCAGCAATTGATACCATTGATGTTTGAAAATCAAAAACCTTTTGATGATATTATTGAAATAGCGACATTGGCCACGGAGAACTTTCCCGAGACTTCAGAGTTTTGGTTTTATTTGGGAACCGCCCAGTCTGGGAATAAGGACAATGAAGGTGCCAAAAAATCATTGGAAGAGGCGCTAAAGTTGAACAATGAATTGAATTCTCAATTGACCTTAATGGCCAATTCCCAATTAGGTGATGTACTATTTGGCTTGGGAGAAAAGGAAAGAGCCTTTGAAATTTATGAAGAAGTTTTGGCTCAAAATGCCAATAATGAACATATATTGAATAATTATGCCTACTTTCTTTCTCTAGAGAAGAAGGATCTTGAAAAAGCGTTAAAAATGTCTCAAAAATTGGTTAAGAGGTTTCCAGACAACGCCACCTATCTGGACACCCATGCTTGGGTTTTATTTCAGATGAACCGGTTTGAAGAGGCTCGGCCATTTATGGAAAAGGCATTAGAAAAAGAACCTCATCCAAGTGGTGTAATGTTTGAACATTACGGCGACATCATGTTCAAGATTGGAGAGAAAAAAATTGCCATGGACTATTGGAATAAAGCCAAGGACCTGGAAGACACCTCAGAGTTTTTGACACTTAAAATCAAAAATAAAACCTATTATGAGTAATGCTAAAATATTGACCTTCTTCTTGGGAATGGTGATGCTTTGGTCTTGTGCAAGGAAACCCATGTCTTATACGACCAATAAATCAATGGAAGAATTCCAGCCAAATTACCTTGAATTCAATTACCTTTCAGCCAAAGGTAGGGTTACCTTGGAAGAACAAGATGGCAAAATCACCAAGGGGGTTTTGAATATCAGAGCAAAAAAAGACAGTGTTATTTGGTTTAATATGTCTCCAGGTTTAGGAATTGAGGCCCTTAGAGGTTTTATAAGTGCTGATAGAATTAAGATAAGAGACCGAATAAATGGGCAAAAAATCGACATGGATTATGCCGATTTTCAAAAGAAATACGGGGTTCCGTTGTCCTTTTCGCTCTTCCAGAATTTACTTTTCGCTAACTTACCCCATGAATTCAGCTATAGAGACAGACTTATCAGGGTTGCTAAGACGTTTGTATTAAAACAGGAACGAGAAAACATCACTTACCAAACAACCATCGACGCCGGTCATGGTAAAGTTACCCAATTAGAAAGTAAAGCCTCACAAAATAGAAGTGGTAGTCTAGAGGCTTCTTATATGGATTTTCGCGAAGTTTCCCAACAACCATTCCCTTATCAGGCCATTATAAAAATGGTCTTAAGCTTACCAGACAAGCCCAAGACCAATTTTTTCTTAAACGTAGAGATGATCAAAGTAGAACTAACGGATGACCCACTCAATTTCCCATACAATTTTTAATAAGTTTACCGGAACCAGGGTTCTTTCCCTCATCTTATTTTTAGCCTTTGGACTAGGTACATTTTCTCAGCTAAACGCTCAAGTCACCGCAGACAGAGCAAAGCTAGAGAGAGAGAAAACTGCCATCCAAAAAAGGCTAAGAGAATTTGACACTGTGTTGAAAAAGACTACAGATGAAAAAAAGGTTTCTGTAAGTGAGCTAAGGGCAGTAAATCAAAAACTAGTTGAAAGGGAAAAGTTTATCGCCACAATCAATAAAGAACTCCAACTTGTCAATAAGGAAATCAACCAAACATCATCTCAAATAAAAAAATTAAATGACGAGCTTAACTTACTTAAAGAAGAATACGCTAAGATGATTTACACATCTTATAAACTAAATCAAGGCGTAAACCTTATTACTTTCATTTTTTCATCGGCCACCTTCAAGCAATTCTACATGCGGCTAAAGTACCTAAAACAATACAGTGATGCCCGAAAGAAACAGGTAGAACAAATGGAAAAGGTAAGTTTAGAGTTGGCAGAAAAACAAGGGACCTTAGAATTGCAAAAACAGGATCAAATTAAGGTCCTAAAGCAAGAACAAGAACAGAAAAAGGTTTTGGATCAGCTTAAGATGGAGCAACAAAGAATGGTCAATACCCTTAGCCAAAAGGAAGAGGAAGTAAAAAAAGAGATTGCGGCAACAAAAAAACAGCAGGCAGAACTTAATCAATTAATAAAAAATGTAATTGCTGAAGAAATCAAACTTGCAAAAGCCGCAGAAAAGGCTGAGGAAAAGCCAAAATCAGCCCAACCAAAAACCAAAAAACTCCCAAATACACCGCAGGTCAAAAAACTCTCTGCATCGTTTGCTAGCAATAAGGGCAATATACCTTGGCCAGTTGATAGCGGATTTATCTCTAAAAAGTATGGTACTTACCCCCACCCTACCTTGAAAGGGATTTCTGAAACCAATGATGGTATAGATATTCAGACCACAAATAATGCTCCAGTGAAATCCGTTTTCCCTGGTACAGTAACTAAAATCACCACAGTACCTGGCATGGGAGGTACGATTATTATCAAACATGGGGACTTTTATACCATGTATAGTAGGTTAAAAACCATTGATGTAAAATCTGGTGAAGAGGTTCAATCCGCAACAGTCATTGGGCACGTATATTCAGATGAAGATGGGTATTCTGAACTTCATTTTCAAACTTGGAAAGGCTTGGAAGTAATGAACCCTAGCATTTGGCTTTCTAGTAAATAATCGCTAAATTTTAATATATTTACAAAAATTAAATACAACATGCTTTAATTCCTTTGCGTTAATAAAGCACAATCATATATTTGTAATAATTTCAAAATCAAAATAATCGAATCATGAATACATTGGGTTTTATACAAAATATCGGAGGAGGATCATTAGTGGTCATCGTACTGGTAGTTATCCTTCTTTTTGGAGCAAAACGGATTCCTGAACTGGCTAGAGGACTAGGTAGAGGTATCAGAGAATTTAAAGATGCTACCAAAGAAATTCAGGATGATTTGGAAGAAGGACTGAAAGACGACAACAAGAAAGCAAAAAAATAAAAAGTTGGAAAAATTTCGTTCATTCGATGAGATAAGAAAATCGCTAGAAAAAAAGGAAACGGATTGTAAAGCGATTGTCAAATACTACCTAAGCAACATTGAAACGAAGGCGCAATTAAACGCCTTCGTTGAAGTTTATAGCCAATCTGCTTTAGAGCAGGCGGAAGCTATTGACGAAAAAATAGCTTCAGGAAAAGCTGGAAAACTAGCTGGAATGGTAATTGGTATAAAAGATGTTTTGTGCTATAATGAGCACGAATCAAACGCCTCCAGTAAAATACTGGAAGGGTTTGAATCTCAGTTTACCGGAACTGCTATTCAGCGTCTAATAGATCAGGATGCCATCATAATAGGAAGGCTTAACTGTGATGAATTTGGTATGGGATCTTCCAATGAAAACTCAGTGCATGGAAAAGTATTGAATGCCATTGACGAGAGTAGAGTACCTGGAGGATCATCCGGTGGATCAGCAGTAGCCGTGCAAGCCAACCTTTGTACTGTTTCTTTAGGAACAGACACAGGAGGATCGGTAAGACAGCCTGCAGCTTTCACAGGAGTAATTGGTATTAAACCTACCTATTCTCGTATTTCAAGGTATGGATTAATCGCATACGCTTCGTCATTTGACACAATCGGTGTTTTCTCGAACAATGTCAAAGACAATGCATTGGTACTAGAAACCATGGCAGGTCCTGATGACTTTGATAGCACCTCTTCTCGTAAACCTGTACCTTCTTACAGCAAATTATTGCATTTCGATAAACCTGCAAAAATTGCTTACCTGAAGGAAACGGTTCACTCTGAAGCATTGCAGCCAGAAATCAAGGCCAATACGCTTAACGTACTAGAAAAGTTGAAGGAAGAAGGTCATGAAGTGGAAGAAGTAAATTTTCCACTTTTAGACTATGTGCTCCCTACTTACTATATTCTTACGACGGCGGAAGCTAGTTCAAACCTATCAAGATTTGATGGTGTAAAATATGGGTATAGAACACCCAATGCGCATAATCTTGAAAGCATGTACAAGCTTACCCGATCCGAAGGATTTGGGGAAGAGGTAAAACGTAGGATTATGCTTGGTACCTTTGTATTAAGTGCCAGTTATTATGATGCTTATTTCACAAAAGCGCAAAAAGTAAGAAGGTTAATTAAGGAGTATACAGAAGACTTGTTGACCAAGTATGATTATATTGTGCTTCCAACAACCCCAAGTACAGCCTTCAAATTTGGTGAACATTCAAATGATCCGGTGGCCATGTACTTAGAGGATTTGTTTACAGTACAGGCATCAGTGTCAGGAGTACCTTCTATTTCTATCCCCAATGGAAAAGATGAGAAAGGTTTACCAATAGGACTACAAATCATGGCCAATTCTTTTAAAGAAGCGGAATTATATGCTTTTGCCAACTACCTGACATCGGCCACATTTAATAATTAAAATATGAGGTTAAAATCTTTTTATATATTAGTAGCAACTTTGATATTGTCCATTCCTAATTGGAATGTGGCAATAGCTCAGGAGAAAGGCATGACTGTTTCAATCGACCCAAATGGGGAGGAAACAGTCATGCCTTTTTATGACTACGAACATATACCAGATTTCACCTATGAAGAAGTAGAAAAGCGTATCGCAGAAATGGATACGGATATGCCTTTTGAATTGAATGAAACAATTTTTGCCTTCATTAATTACTTTACCGTAAGGAATAGGGATTATACACGCATGGTCCTTGAAAGACAGGACATGTACTTCCCTATGTTCGACGCTTATCTTTCAGAACACAATATGCCTGAAGATATCAAGTACCTATCAATCATAGAATCTGGCCTTAACCCAAAAGCCAGGTCTAGGGTAGGTGCCATGGGGCTTTGGCAGTTTATGCCAGCCACAGGTAAAGAGTACAAATTGTATTACAACAGTCATGTAGATGACCGACTAGACCCTGAGCTTTCCACCGAAGCAGCTATTCGCTACCTAAAAGCATTAAATCGACGCTACAACAATTGGGAATTGGCCCTAGCCGCGTATAACTGTGGCCCGGGTAATGTAAACAAAGCCATTCGTCGCTCGGGAGGAAAAAGGACATTCTGGGAAATTTACAGGTATTTGCCTCGTGAAACAAGGAGTTATATCCCGCAGTTTCAAGCAATCATGTATGTATTGCGGTATGCTGAAGAACACAATCTCATTCTAGAAGAGCCCTCCTATCCAGTAGCCTACGAGAAAATGGACATAGGGAAAGGATATACCCTAGAAAACCTGGCCAAACTTACCGGGCTTTGCATTGAAGACCTTGAATATTTAAATCCTTCTTTAATCAAAAGTAAGGTTCCTGATTTCGGTAAAGCAATTAGTATTAATGTTCCTAAAGCAGCTCACGCCTTTATCACAGAAAACCAGAACTGGATAATTGATTCTTTAAAAATAGAAAACCAGAGGTTTTTGGCTGCCTTGCCTGAAAAGGAAGCTGCTAAACCAATGCATTATGCTACTTACAGAGTTAGAAGTGGCGATGTCTTGGGTAAAATTGCTCAAAGGTATGGTGTTTCGGTAAGTCAACTCAAGGCCTGGAATGGTCTGTATACCAACACCATAAAAGTCGGACAAGTACTTCATATCCATCAGGACAAACCCAGTTTTGAGAGGAATTTGGCCTCAACAGCTACCATCTCCACCAACAGCAATGGAGGTAAAATGTACACTGTCCAACCTGGAGACTCACTTTGGCTAATCTCAAAAAAGCTAGAAGGAGTAACCATTGATCAGCTTAAAAAATTGAACAACTTGAACAATAATCAAATAAAACCAGGTCAGAAATTAATCATTGGATAAATTTCAAACTAATTTGTTAATTGTTTTTTTGAGTTGCGATAAATATCCCTAAATTAGGCTTGAACAAAAATAAACTAAACAATTATGAGTTTACGATTTTGCATTATAGCCTTAATATCCGTTTTTGCTTTTGCTGGATGTCAGAGCAATTCCGGATCCGATTCAGATAGCAATAAACCAAAAGCTAGAGGTACACTGGGAGAAATCATCTTGGTAATTGATTCAGCAAAATATGCTGGCCCAGTTGGAGATGCATTAAAGGATGTTTTTGAGTCCAATATTGAAGGGATTATAAGAGAGGAATCCATGTTTTACATGAGAAAAGTGGATCCTAGAAAAATGACAAGAATCCTTAAGATGGCCTCCAATATAATATTTGTCACAACTTTTGATGACAGAAGTATTGGTAGTAGAACAATCGCAAATCAATTTACCCCTGAGTCCGTAGAGAAAAGTAAATCTGACTCTTCTTTATTCATGTTGAGAAATCAAAACGAATTCGCTGTAGGACAAGAAGTTGTTTATTTATTTGGAGAAAATGAAGCTGAATTAATAGATAATTTAGAAAAGAACAAAGACCTACTTCAAAGTCTTTTTGCCAATAAAGAAAAAGAGATATTGGCCACTGCTCTTTTTAACCGTAAAAATGGAGTCGGCTCTGAAATGTCAAAAAAGAAGTTTGGTGTAACACTTAATCTTCCGGCCTCTTATCAGTTTACTAAAGAGGAAGACAACTTTTTATGGTTCAGGCAGCCTACACCAAGAGTTGACAAACCAGATATTAGCTTGTTCTTTTATCAAACAACTTATGAGGACGAGTCTCAAGTTTTCCCTGAAAATATCATAAAATTACGAGACGAAATAACCAAGCCACGTATTTTTGGAGACCCTGCTAATACTGAATCGTATATAATCACAGAAAAGCAAATACCGCCTGCATTCAAACCCATTAAATTGGATGGACAATACGCCGTAGAGATGCGTGGTTCATGGAGAACCAATAACTTATCAATGGGAGGATCATTTCTATCTTACACGGTAGTTGATGAAGCCAAAGGCAAGATATTCTATATGGAGGGATTTGTCTATTACCCTAACGAAGCACATCGAGCTTCACTAAGAGAAATTGAGACCATTCTTCAAGCGAGTAAGTTCAAGATGGAAGCAGAATAAATTTCATAAAACAGATAATTATTTTCCCCTAGGTAATGAAGATAAGAAAAGAGGATGCGTTAAATTATCATGAATTTAAGAAACCAGGAAAAATAGAGGTAGTTCCTACCAAACCACTTTCCAGTCAACTGGACTTGGCCTTGGCCTATTCTCCTGGGGTAGCTGAACCCTGTACTGCAATTCAGCACAATCCTGAAGATGTTTATAAATACACCGCTAAAGGGAACTTAGTGGCGGTAATTTCAAATGGCACGGCTGTTTTGGGCTTAGGCAATATTGGGCCTGCTGCCTCCAAACCTGTCATGGAGGGAAAAGGTGTTCTGTTTAAAAAATTCGCAGGAATAGATGTTTTTGATTTAGAAATAGACGAGAACGATCCTGAAAGATTAATTCAAACCATTCGATCATTAGAACCTACATTCGGAGGAATCAATCTAGAAGACATTAAAGCACCAGAATGTTTTATCATTGAAAAGAAGCTCAAGGAATTAATGAAAATTCCTGTAATGCATGATGACCAACACGGAACGGCCATTATATCAGGGGCAGCTCTTTTGAATGCCCTGGAAATGATCCAGAAGAAAATAGAAAACATCAAATTGGTAGTTAGCGGAGCAGGAGCTGCCGCTATTTCTTGTGCGAGGTTTTATATTAGACTCGGCGTTAAATTTGAAAACGTCGTTATGTGCGACATTGATGGGGTCATCAGAAAAGACAGAGATGGATTAACAGATATTCACGGAATGTTTGCCACAGATAGGGACATCTACACCATTACTGAAGCCATGGAAGGTGCTGATGTATTTTTAGGCTTATCTGCGGGAAATATTATTAGTCAGGACCAAATAAAATCCATGGCCGCAAACCCAATAGTTTTTGCACTGGCAAACCCAACACCAGAAATTAGCTATGAGGAAGCCATGGCGGCTAGAAAAGACATCATCATGGCCACGGGACGTTCAGATTACCCCAACCAGGTGAACAATGTGATAGGCTTCCCTTATATATTCAGAGGAGCTTTAGATGTAAGAGCCACCGGGATAAATGAAGAAATGAAACTGGCTGCTGCTCTGGCTATTGCTAACTTAGCCAAAGAGCCGGTTCCAGACATAGTAAACAAGGCATATGGTGAATCTAAGCTGGCATTCGGAAAAACCTACCTGATCCCCAAACCTTTGGACCCAAGGTTGATCACAACGATTGCACCTGCTGTAGCCAAAGCGGCCATGAAGTCAGGAGTAGCCAAAACACATATAGAGGATTGGGATGCCTATGAATTAGATCTTCAGGAAAGGATAGGCATAGACCAACGACTAATGTCACGAGTTGTGTCCCGAGCTAAAAAAGATCCAAAACGAGTAGTATTTGCTGAAGCTGATAATCCTAAAATATTAAAAGCTGCTCAGATAATGAGGGATGAGAAAATAGGAATCCCGATCTTGCTAGGCAACAAACAAAAAATAAACAAACTAATCAAGGCCAATTCCCTTGACTTAGAAGACATAATAGTCATTGACCCGAATGAGCAAAAAGCCAAGCTAAAGCAGTACGGTCAATTGCTTTATGACAAAAGGAAGCGCAAAGGCTTAACCTTGTATGAGGCTAAGAAGCTAATGAAAGACCGGAATTATTTCGGTGCAATGATGGTAGAACTCGGAGAAGGTGATGCACTAATTTCTGGTCTGACAAAGGATTATCCTAGAACTATACTTCCATCTCTACAGATAATAGGTGTTAAGAAAGGGGTTAATAAGGTAGCAGGGATGTATATTATGAATTCAGACAAAGGCCCGCTTTTCTTTGCTGACACCACCGTCAATGAAGATCCTACTGCCGACGAATTGGTTGAGATTATCGGTTTAACGGCCAATGGTGTACGGTTTTTTGATATTGAACCTAAAATTGCAATTTTGTCTTACTCTAACTTTGGTTCAGCCAAAGGGAAAGTACCTTTAAAAACAGCCTTGGCCACCACTAAAGCAAAAGCTCAGTATCCTGATTTAGTTATTGAAGGTGAGATGCAAGCCAATGTGGCCTTGGATGAAGGAATACAAAAAGAAAATTATCCTTTCAGTGCATTAATTAATAATAAGGCAAACACTTTGATATTCCCTGATCTTGCCTCAGGTAATATCGCCTATAAGTTGGTGGCAGAGGTTGGAAATGCAGAAGCCATAGGCCCCATACTTCTTGGCATGAACAAATCTGTTCATATTTTACAACTAGGTAGTTCAATTAGGGAAATCGTCAATATGGTAGCCATAGCAGTAGTGGATGCCCAAACCATAGAATCGGAATGATAACTTATCTGAAAGGAAAATTAGCATTTAAAGACCCTACCCATGTTATCATCGATATTCATGGAATAGGCTATGAGGTCAAAATATCCTTGAACACCTATGGAAAAATAGAGGATAAGGAAGAAATCATGCTGCATACCTTTCTTCATATTAAGGAAGACGCACACACGCTTTATGGTTTTAAGGAAGCATCAGAAAAAAAAGCATTTTTAGACTTAATATCTATCTCAGGGGTGGGTGCAAATACTGGACTAATGATTTTGTCCAGTATGACCGTACCTGAACTTGAGCAAGCCATCAGTGAAGGAGACCACCCTACCATACAGCGGGTAAAGGGAATCGGTGCTAAAACTGCGCAACGAATTGTACTGGAGCTTAAAGATAAAATTTTAAAGGCAGGGATTTCTTCCCCTGAGGGAAAAGGTCAGGGCTTTGTCCAAAACAGCAATAAATTAAAACAAGAGGCGTTACAAGCTTTGATTACACTAGGCTTCACCAAGGCTCAAGCTGAAAAAAATATCATGACAGTTTTGAAAAAAAGTGGCCCCGATGTTTCCTTAGAAACATTAATTAAAGCATCTTTAAAGTCATCATCATAATTTAACAACGTTGGCCTTTACTTTCTCAAATATTTTTTGGAGAAAAAAGTCATTACAACACGATCACATTTCCATTTTAGGAGTGTTTTTTATAGTGTTTATGATGTCTTTATCGGGAGCCTATGCCCGACAGGCGCCGGTGACTACACCGTCGGACAGCCTTCCGAGCCTAATGGACACCTTAAATAAAAGGAGGTCACTTCCTTCCTTTTTATTATGGGACAACTTAAACACCAAACCCCTTTATCCCTATCAAAATCCATTTTTGAGAAGAGATTCCCCTTTCCTCTTGCAACCGGAGAAAAATCAAAGGGTAGAAGTAGAAGTGGACACAGCCGTAAGTTACCGAATTTACCCTAATCAAGACTCCACCAGCCTAGATCCTGGATATTCCTTGGATTTTGAAGATTATTCTCGAATGCAGGAATACCGAATCAGACAACAATATTGGAGAGATCGATCCCGAGGGCTAGATGGTGAAAGTGCAGTAGGAGGCCGAGGGCTAATTCCTCCTATTACGATGAGTCCAACCTTTGATCGGCTCTTTGGTGGTAGTGAAATCACAATTGTACCAACTGGTAATGTGAACCTGGATTTTGGAGGGATTTTCAGAAGAATCGATAATCCTTCGATCCCTATCCGCCAACAAAAGACAGGGAATTTCAACTTCAACCAGCAAATCCAAATGAGTGTCAATGGAATGTTGGGGCAGAAAGTACGTATAGGCGCCAATTTCGATAGCAATAATTCATTTGATTTTGAGAACCAGCTAAAGGTTGAATATGCTGGTTTTGAAGAGGACATCTTGAAATCTATAGAAATAGGCAATGTGAGCATGCCTGTACAAAACAGTTTAATTCAAGGTGCACAAAACCTTTTTGGAGTGAAAACCCAAATGCAATTTGGAAAACTCTTTATGACTACTGTCGCCTCTACCCAACGTGGTAGAAGAGATGAGATCATTATTGAAGGAGGAAACCAAGGCCGCCCATTTGAAGTGAGGGCTTCAGCTTATGATGACAACAGGCACTTTTTCCTAGGACATTTCTTCAGAAACAATTATGAAAATTGGTTGAGGGGGCTACCGCAAGTATTAAGTGGTGTTCAAATTACCCGATTGGAGGTTTATATCATGAATAGAGCCAACAATACGGAGACCCTCCGGAATTTTGCTGCTTTCATGGATTTGGGAGAAGGCCAAACGATTTATAACCCTAGTAACCCAAGCATAGGGACAGGAAATCCACAGGCTCCTGCCACCAATACCGCTAATGATTTATTCAACAACCTAAAAAGCAATCCTTCCTATAGGAATTTCGAAACTGCTGCCACAGCGATAAGCAATGACCTGGGCTTGGAAAGAGGGCTAGAATTCGAGCAAATAAACGGGGCTAGGAAATTGGCTGAAAATGAATACACCTTCGACCGACAATTGGGGTATTTTAGTCTCTCTAGAAAACTTCAAAACGATGAAGTAATTGCTGTCTCTTATGAATACACCTACAATGGGCAAAGTTTCAAAGTAGGTGAGCTTTCTGAAGATTATCAAAATAGGTCTGAAGACAATGTGATCTTCCTGAAAATGCTACGTCCGGCTAGGATCAATACCAAGATTCCTACTTGGGACCTGATGATGAAAAACATTTACAATTTAAATGCCAACCAAATTCAAAAGGATGGATTTCAATTACAAATCATTTATAGGGATGACCGTACGGGATTGGATAACCCAAGTCTACTGGAAGGAACGAATGTCAAAGACATTCCTTTAATCCGGCTTTTAAAACTAGACAATCTAAATCCCCAAAACGACCCTCAGCCAGATGGTAATTTTGATTATGTAAATGGATTGACAATCAAACCTGAACAAGGCCTGATCATTTTCCCTGTCGTTGAGCCCTTTGGTAAAACCCTGGAGAATTATTTCACACCTGCTGAAGTAAACCTAAGTGACAAATATGTTTATGACACTTTGTACAGAACCACTCAAGCAGATGCTGAACTGGTCACTCTACTAAACAAATACTACCTAAAAGGTAGCTTTACTTCAGGTTCTGCTTCTGAAATTATGCTTCCCGGCCTAAATATCAGTGAAGGCTCAGTAATTATAACCGCTGGAAACATTCCACTTACAGAAGGGGTAGATTATACGGTAGATTACAATATTGGCAGGGTAGTCATTATCAATGAAGGAATTCTTCAATCTGGAAAAAAGATCAGTGTAAGTTTTGAAAAGGCTGATTTGGTTTCTTTTCAGACTAGAAGTTTACTAGGCACCCGACTGGACTATATGGTCAATGAGAATTTCAATATTGGCGGTACTTTTCTTTACTTAAATGAACGGCCTAATATCTCCAGAATAGCTACGGGGAATGAAACCTTAAGAAACAGTCTCTGGGGTTTGGATGTCAATTACAATGACGAATCCTTGTTCCTTACCAAACTGGCCGATGCGCTACCTTTTACTGAAACCAAAGAGAAATCTTTAATTCAGTTTAGTGGCGAGTTTGCGCATTTGATTCCTGGAACCTCTAATCAGGTAGACGGAGAAGGAGCTTCTTATATCGATGACTTTGAAACAGCAATAATCCCCTTTAATCTGGGATCAAGTCCTCAAAACTGGAAACTTTCTTCCACCCCTGCTACCCCTGACAATAAATTTGATCTAAGCCAACTAACAGAAGACAGGCTGGGCAACGCCTATAAAAGGGCTCGTTTATCTTGGTATACAGTGGACAATGTGTTTTATAGATCTTCAGGAACAGGTGTCCCTTCAAATATAACCACTGAAGACAGAAGAAACCATTACGTAAGAAGGGTACTCCCTCAAGAGATTTTCCAAGGAAGGTACCGCGATTATATGGTTACCAATGAACCATTGTTTGATTTGGCCTATTTCCCACACGAAAGGGGGATGTATAATTTTAATACCAACCTGAATAGTGCAGGTTTACTCAATAATCCCAGGGAAAATTACGGTGGAATTACCAGAGCCATTACTTCTGAAGTAGATTTTGACAGGACAAATATTGAATACATAGAGTTCTGGATGATGGATCCCTTCATTACGGGAGAAAATGGTAGGGTATTGGACGGTGTCTTTAATGAAAACAATACTACTGGAGGAAAATTGGTTTTCAACCTTGGTGAAGTTTCAGAGGACGTTATTGTAGATGGAAGGCATGCCTTTGAGAATGGGCTGCCAGCAGATGGATCAGAAAACAATACTTCAAGTAATGAGTGGGGCAAAGTTACAAGCCAGCAGTTTTTAACTCCTGCATTTGACAATTCTCCAGAAGCCAGAGAGCACCAGGATGTAGGGCTTAATGGACTCAGCAGTGAACAAGAAGTAGAATTCTATGGAGCCAGGTTCATTGACAGGCTTAATCTAAACCCTCAAGCCCGTCAGCAGATCTTGAATGACCCTGCTGCTGATGATTTTCAATATTACTTAGACCCAGAGTTTGACAACAACAATGTAAAGATTCTAGAGCGTTACAAAAATTTCAATGGTCTGGAAGGCAACACACCTATCACTGCCAATAGTAATCTGGCTTATACTCCCTCAGGCTCTAATATTCCTGACAATGAAGACCTCAACAACGACAACACCATCAATGAAGTAGAGAGTTATTATGAATATGAAATAGACCTGCGTCCATCAGGTCTTGAGGTAGGTGAAAACAATATTGTGGATAGAGTATCGACAGTAGAAAATGGAGAAGAGGTAAATTGGTACTTGTTCAGAATCCCTGTACGCCAACCAGATGCCGCATATGGCAATATTTCAGGCTTTAAATCCATTCGATTCATCAGAACCTACCTTACAGATTTCCAGCAGCCTATAGTGCTAAGAATGGCGCAATTCCGATTGGTAGGCAGTCAATGGAGGACCTTTCAAGAGTCTTTATTTGAAAAAGGTTTTTCTGAGATACCTGAGCCAGACAATTCTAACTTAACGGTGGGTGTGGTCAATATTGAAGAAAATGGACAAGGCAGTGAGAATCAAAGCCCTTATGTATTGCCTCCAGGAATCAACCGAGACCGAGACAACACCTCCACGGTAGAAAGACAACTCAATGAACAAGCATTACGCCTTTGTGTGGACAACCTTCAGAGCAGAGATTCAAGGGCGGTATTTAAAAATGTCAATCAAGACCTTGTCCAATATGGAAGGTTAAAAATGTTTTTACATGCCGATAGTCAAGATGCTCAGGACGGTGAATTGTCTGCCTTCTTGAGAATGGGTACCGATTACACGGATAACTATTATGAAATTGAAGTACCTCTTACAATAACACCAACAGGAACCCGAGATCCTCGTCAAATCTGGCCTTTGGAAAATGAAATAGACATTGCTCTGGATGAAATAGTAGGCGTAAAAGCAGAAAGAGACAATAATCAACAACCTCAAAACCTCCCCTACTCCATCATGGTGAGGCAATATAAAGTTACGGTTGTCGGTAGGCCTGAATTAAGTTTCATCCAAGGAATGATGATCGGTGTTCGAAATCCTGGAATAGGTGGAGCAAGTAAATCCGTTTGTATATGGGCAAACGAATTAAGAGCTACAGATTTCAACAAATCTTCTGGTTGGGCCGCCAATGCACGTCTTAATGCTCAAATTGCAGATGTTGCAACCATTTCAACTTCTATTAGGCACAATACTTTTGGTTTTGGAGGTTTAGAAACCCGCCTTTCCGAAAGAGCAAGGGAATCCACCACTCAATATGACATTTCAGCCAATGTCAATGTGGATAAAATTTTACCAAAAGGGCTGGGAATAAGCATCCCTTTATATGCAAGTGTAGAAAATTCCTCTACCAAACCGGAGTTTGACCCACTTAACCCGGATGTACCTTTTGAAATTGCTCTTCAGAAATTCAAGACGGATACTGAGAAACAAGAATACCAGAATCTGGTAATGGACCAATCCAAAAGGAGAAATTTCAGTTTAAACAACGTTAGAAAAATAAAAGATCCAGAAAAAGAGACCAATAGAATTTATGCTTTAGAAAACTTATCCTTTTCTTATGCCTATGGATCTGTAACCCAAAGCAATATTCAGCTGGAAAGTTACAATTATGAAACCACCCGTGGTAGTGTTGCCTACAATTATCAGCCAGACCCACTCAGTGTCACACCATTCAAAAACTGGGGTGTTTTTAATAGCAGCTACTTGCAACTGTTTAAAGACTTTAACTTGAACTTTGCCCCAAGTCTCATTTCAGCCAGATTGGATGTAGATAGGCGTTTTATGCGAACACAAAATAGAAATGATCAACTGAGCACTGCAGGAGTTGATCCACTATTCCAAAAAAGCTTCTATATGAATCGCTTCTACAGTCTCAATTGGGACTTGACTGAAAACCTCTCCTTTGATCTAAACTCTAGTGTCAATGCAGTAGTAGATGAACCTGAGGGAGACTTGGATACTGAAGCGAAATTAGATTCATTGAGAAATAACATTAAGCGACTAGGTAGAACAACCAATTACAACCAACAGGCTGTTGTCAATTATAAGCTTCCTTTAGACAAGATCCCACTTACAGATTGGATAAGTGCTGACCTGAGGTATGAGGCTACTTATACCTGGATGACAGGCGCCATTGGCCAAAGGGATACTCTGGGTAATGTTATTCAAAACTCTAGAAACAGGTCCGTCACTGGAAAGCTGGATATGGTTCAATTGTACAACAAGAACAAAAGGCTCAATGCATTGAATGCCCCCAAGCGACCAAGCATTCCAGGAAGACCTGCAGCGAATGCCCCGGATGATGAAGAGAAGGAAAAAGAGTTTTCTACCGATGGTTTCGGAGCAAACATCTTAAGGTTCATGATGATGTTAAAGGACGTAAACTTCTCCTATGCAATAACACAGGGGACATTCCTACCTGGTTACTTACCGAATACAGGCCTTTTCGGAATGGACAGGAGTTTTATGAATCCTGGGCTAGGTTTTGTATTAGGGGATCAAAATAGCAATATTAGGTATGATTTGGCCAACAGAGGTGCTTTAGCAGCTAGCGCTTCATTGACTCAAGCATTCCGACAAAATGAATCCCGAAACATCAAACTATCCAGTTTAATAGAACCCATTAAGGACTTTAAAATCACGCTTGAGTTTAGAAAAAGGGAAAACGGCGATTACAGCGAAATCTATAGGAGAAATGGCCCCGGCGAGAATGATTTTGCTTCCATCAACCCTAACAGAATTGGCAGCTATGAGATAAGCTATAATGTGCTTAAAACTGTTTTTAACAAGCAGGATAGTGAAAACAATTCCCCTTTATTTTCAGACTTTGAAAAATACAGGACCCTCATACAAAGCAGACTTGAAACTGAAAATCCAGGAGGAACCTATAATATTAATGGGCAGGATGTATTAATCCCGGCATTTCTTGCTGCCTATTCAGGAAAGACTGCAACTGCAATTGAATTGAATCCATTCCCGAGAATGCCGCTACCTAACTGGAGGGTGGAATACCGCGGATTGGCAAGGTTACCAGCATTGAATGAATACTTTTCTTCGATAAATTTGACTCATAATTACACCTCAACATACTCAGTAAGTAATTTCTCGAATGCGCTAATCTATCAGGAAGGACTGGAATTGTACAACACATTACAGCAACTCCCTATGGCTAGCATGACAGATGAGTTTGGTGCCTATATTCCCATAATGATACTCAATCAAGTGGTGATTTCAGAAAGGTTTGCCCCCCTGATAGGTGTAGATCTACTTACCAAAGACAGAATGAACATCAGCTTTGAGTACAACACAGAAAGAAATATAGGACTGAACTTTTCAAATGCTCAGGTGACGGAGCAAAGTAGCCAGGATTTCCGATTTGACCTAGGATATACCAAAGCGGGTGTAAAAGTTCCTTTCAAGATTCAAGGAAGGCAAGAAGTGCTTAGCAATGACCTTACTATTCGAATGTCAACAAGAATTGTAGATACAAATACGATCCAAAGGAAGATTGAAGGAGAGAACACACTTACCAACGGTAATTTAAACATTCAAATTAGGCCTAGTGTAGGATATGTGGTTAACCAAAAACTTAATATTCAATTCTATTTTGACAGAACTATTAACGATCCAAAGGTTTCCACAGCCTACAGAAGAAGTTCCACTTCATTTGGTGGACAATTAACCTTTAATTTAAGTCAATAATTTTTTGTCCTATCTAGAAACATTGTATTTTTGAACAGTTAAAATAATTAGCATGAAATTTCCAGAAGATTTAAAATATACCAAAGACCACGAATGGGTCAAGATAGACGGTGAAACTGTCACTGTCGGAATAACCGATTTCGCTCAAAAGGAATTGGGAGACATTGTTTTTATAGAAGTAGAAACAGTGGGTGATTCCATGGATACCGGTGAGGTATTTGGAACAGTAGAAGCAGTAAAAACTGTTTCGGATTTATTTATGCCTATCGCAGGTGAAATTCTGGAGATGAACAGCCTTCTGGAAGATTCTCCGGAATTGGTGAATGAAGATCCTTACGGAGATGGCTGGATGATTAAGGTAAAGCGCACTCAAGAAACTGAGACTGACTTGCTATCTCCTGAAGAATACAAAAACCTTATCGGTCAGTAATCTATTTTGAGAGAAAAAGTCGTTCTTGCTCTTCTTTGGTCTTTTGGCATGGCTTATGCTTTATTTAGCCCAGCGAGCAAAGTGCCTAGTTTACCAAAGTTTTACGGATCAGATAAGCTGATTCATTTTGGAATATTTGTCGGCATGGCTTTTCTTTGGGATAGAGTAATCCGCCAACAAGCGGATGAAAAGAAGAAAAAAAGCAATAAATTATTCACTAAATATTTAGTTTTATGGATTTTTATTGCTATATTGACAGAGTATTTACAAAGATTAGTACCGGGAAGGTCATTTGACTATTTTGATATTATCACAAATATTATAGGCGTAATTACAGGTACAGGTATTTTTGTTTATTTAAATAAGAGGGGTAGCGTCCTTGTATAAATAAAAATTATTTGTTATGATTGTTAATTGGAATTAATAAACTGAATCAATAAAAATTAAAAGAAGGGTTATAATATGGAAGCCAAAAAAACACCAAAAGCTGACTTAACCAAAAAGACGGGCATGTTCCTAAATCTTGGTTTAATGGTTAGTGTTGGTCTGGTCCTCTTTGCCTTTGAGTATAAATCATTTGACGATGGTTTGCTTAAAGACCTTGGATCGATCGATGATGACTTTGAAGAATTATTAGACATTCCAATCACGGAACAGCCACCACCACCGCCGCCTCCAGTAGAGCAGCCGGAAATTAAAGAGATTCCTGATGAAGTTGAAATCGAAGAAAAAATTGAAGTAAATTTCGATGTTGATGTTCAGGAAGAAACGGTAATCAAGGAAGTAGTTATTGAAGAAGCTCCTGTAGAAGAAAAAGCAGATGAGATCTTTGATGTTGTGGAAAACATGCCTACCCCTCCGGGTGGAATGGAAGGTTGGAACAAGTATTTGTCTAAAAACCTTAAGTACCCAACCCAAGCAAGAAGAATGGGTATAGAAGGAACGGTATACGTAGTATTTGTTGTGAATACTGATGGATCTATCCAAGATGTTGGTATCCTTAGGGGTGTTGGCGGTGGATGTGATGAAGAAGCCGTAAGAGTAGTTAAAAATGCTCCTTCATGGGAACCAGGAAGACAAAGAGGTCGACCAGTAAGAGTAAAAATGAGATTACCTATTCGATTTAAATTAAGCTAATTGCTTTTTTAATTCCAGGTAAAAAATAGATTTGAAGTGCCATGAATGAAAATTTCATGGCACTTTTTTATTACCTACCTATCCTCCTCCTACTTATGGCCAATAATGTATTCGGCGAAGCCCTTATCCCCTGCTGTTTCTCCCCAAGAACTGGATTCTATAGAGATGGCTATTGCCAAACTGATGAACAAGACACAGCCTTACATACGGTTTGTGCCGTTATGACTGAAGAGTTTTTAAATTTCAGCCTTGCTACTGGCAATGACTTAATCACCCCCAGACCCGAATTTAATTTCCCTGGACTCAAGCCGGGAGACAAATGGTGTATATGCCTAACAAGATGGCTACATGCTTATCAGGAGAACAAAGCACCAGGAGTCCTACTTGAAGCAACGCATGAAAAGACACTGGAGCTTATAAGTCTTGAAGAATTGGTGAAATTCGCAGTTAAAAATTAAAACAAGGCTTTGCCTTCCGCTAATTGAATTGACCAGCAGTACATCGCTAATCCCTATGTTTAGCACTCCCTGCACTTCAACTTGGCTAATGCACAGTTCTGCCAAAAAAAACATCAATCAGGTTTTATCAGGTTCTTTAAAAAGGATTACCTTCCCCAGTTCTGGATAGGTTTCAAATTTGGAGGGCGGAGAATTTCACAATCCAGCAGCTTTGATAATTTCGTGGTGATCAAATGCTAGCTCTGGAAGTAATGAAATCGAGTACCATGCTACCTCTTGGCTATCAGAACCAGGGCATACCTTATCCATTAGCACTTTGTCTATTTTAAAAACAAATGACACACTTACTGTCCATCCTCTTGGATCTCTTCCCTCCTCACCATAAACACCTAACAATTGGCCATCTTTGAGACGAAGACCAGTTTCTTCCTGTAATTCTCTAATACAAGCCTGCACAGGCAATTCATTCACGTCAACAAAGCCTCCTGGAAGAGCCCACTTATGCTGAAATGGAGGATTTCTTCTTTTTATTAATAAGATTTTTTGCTCCTCTGCACAGAAGACCACCGCATCAGCAGTAAGGGCGGGACGAGGGTAATCATAGGTATAGGCCATTCTTTAATAGATTATTACATTTAGAACCAATATTAAGTAAAGTTAATTGAAGCTCAAACAGGAATTAGAGAATCCATTTCCTAATCAAATAGATTAAACCTGAAATATGCAATAGACATTCTATTACGTGCTGAAATCGCTTTAAAATCAGCCACTTCGTTGCTGTTTTCAATTTCACCATAGCGGTGCTATGCTAAAATCTCCAAACAGCCTGATTTTCTTGCGATTGCAACACTCATCACGAATTCTATTACATAATCCGGGTTAAAAAAGGCCTCTTCTTCTCAAGAATTTTTAAATTTAGTAATACCAATTTCACGAGCAAATGGGATAGATTTAAGGACAATTGCCAAAAATATTCAACCTGCAACAGCTCAGTATATTTTTGACAAGGAAATCACCCTTTATACTTTTATAAAAATCAGGCCAAATTTGGTTTGCAATATTGGCGAGAATGCTAAAAAATAAGGGTTGGAAACTTTCCCTTAGTAATAAACCAAGAAAAGTCTCCAACCCTATTTGAATTCATCAGAAAAATAGGAGGGAATATTATTTGAATCGAAATTTTAGATAATATTCGTTATTCCCTTTCAATTCATTTTTGGGTAGTCGTATTATCGCAAACCAAATCCCCGTCTTTAAAGACCTTTTGGATGTTCACTTTATTGTCACCCAATTTAAATACCACCCAATCCTTATTTGAAACCTTACCAGCAGCCATGTATTTGGACGGTAGCACTGATGCCTTTTTCCAGGCTTGAGACAAGGGCAACAACTTGCTTTCAAGTAAGTAGTCTATATTTTCGAGTAAGTCCTTCCCTGCTCCTGCCAATAGCCCTTTGGCGCCTTTCATGGACAACCTTCCACTTTCCTCAAGAACAACCTGCCCGCCAATAGGTGAGTCATACTCTCCTGGAGCCATACCTGCAAAACAAGTAGCATCGCTTACAAGTAAACATTCATCTCCTTTGGCACGAAATACTACCTTCAAAAAGGAAGGAGGTAAATGAAAACCATCGGCAATTATACTGGCATGTATCCCTTCCTGAGCCATTAGCTCCCAAATAATATTGGGATGACGTTGTAACTGTAAAGGAACACCGTTACCTAAATGGGTGGCCAGAGAAGCTCCTGCCTCTTTTGCCATTTGCACATCATCCCCTGTGGCCAATGAATGTCCAATAGATACTCTTATTCCTCTATTGGTACAAGTTTTAATAAATTCTTCGCTTCCTTCTAATTCGGGAGCCAGGGTGATCAAAGCTATAGGCTTCAAAGATATTTCTTGAAGTTGATCCAGAAACTCTACCGAAGGGTTTCTAGTAAACTCTTCAGGATGGGCACCTTTAGCTCCAGGCTTTGAAGAAATAAAAGGTCCTTCAATATGTAGACCTGCAACACAGGAATTCACCAAAGGATAAGCTTTACAGGCCTTATTAATGGTCTCTACAAGTTCTAAAATGGTATCAAAGCCATTTGTAACAATCGTTGGGTAATAGGTTGTAACCCCTTTAGAAAGCAAATATTTGCTTGCCTCCAAAATCGCCTCAGGCTTAGTCAAAGTGGTATTAAAATCCACTCCTTTAATACCATTTATCTGAATATCCACCAAGCCTTCACCTACATATTGGTCTACTGCAAAATCAAGCGGCAATTGCACCAGCGTATTGCTTTTAGTATTCAATAACACGGGTTGGTTATTCAATACATTATAGGCAGTAATATTGGTTTCTGCTTCCGGTTTTTGAATTGGGAATGGATTAGAGTCTCCATCCAAGAACAAATCACAATTTTCCGAATACCGAAGTATTGAAGCAGGACAGCTAGTTGAAATTTCACCAAATAAAGATTGATAAACAGCATTTCTTTTGGTTGTGCCTGGCACTACGCAATACAGGAACCTTCCTTTAATCAAAACAGGAATGGTCAATGTCAAGGCCGTTTCTGGAACATCCTGCAGGATCTCAAAGCAACCATCATTGACTTGCTGTTGTCTACATGATTCTTCTAATACTACTTTTTTAACGGCCAAAGGATCATTAAAATCTGCAACTGGAGGGTCGTTAAAAGCGATATGACCATTTTCACCAATCCCCAAACATACGATATCAATAGGTGCCTCATTAAGCAACTTTGAGTACCTTTTAACTTCTACATCAGGATCTCCTTCCCCATCAAGCAAATGGACTTGGTGAAAAGGAACAAGATCAAATAAATGTCTCTTTAGAAAATTAGAAAAAAGTGCAGGGGAATCCTTAGACAAACCAATATACTCATCCATATGAAAAGCAATAATCCGATTCCAAGGAATTCTCTTACTAGAAGTAAGGTAATTCAGCATTTCACTCTGAGAAGGAGCCGCTGCAAATATTATTCTTATATATTCCTTTTCTTTTAAAAGTGATTCAATTTTATTTTCCACAGCTTTGGCTGCTGCTATCCCCATTTCATTTCGGGACTGGCTTAAATGTAAATTCATGTGCAGTATTTTATTCTTTTTCAATGGACTGAAGTAAATCAGCAATTTTTTCTACATTCCTGTTCGTTTCAAAGAAACCTAATACTATAAAAGTCAGGGTAGATATTATTAAAGGCAAACTAATTTCTAAAGCTAAGCTTAAAGAGCTTATATTTTTTGTGATCACAAAGGTAATTAAACCAGCGACTATTGAACCAATGGCTGCAACAGGTCCACTTTTCTTAAAGGCGGGCAATAAACCAAACAGCATTGGAATGGCAATCGGCCCTACTAAAGCGCCAAACCAAGAAATAATAAGCCCTAAAACGCCCCCAAAATATTTATATTGAAAAGCGATTATTATGGTAAGCAATGTAAATACAAATGTGGTCAATCTTGCTACAAACAGGGATGATTTACCTTTCTTCACCTTTTTGGTAATATTGGGTAAAATATCTCGGGTGATCACAGCCGAAATGGTGTTTATATCCGAGGAAGTCATGGACATGGTATTGGCAAAGAGCGAAGCAATTACCAAGCCTACTAAGCCTGAAGGCAATAATAGTAGTGTTAACTCTCCGTAAGATTTACTTGGATCTGCTAAATCTGGCAATAAAATCGGAGCAGCCCACATTGGGAAGAAAAGGATAAGAGGCCATACAAGGTACAATATTCCAGAAAGCCTTGCAGCCTTGGTCGCCGCTTTTTCATTTGGTGAGGAAATGTATCTGGTAGCCAGGTTCCATTGTCCGCCATTGTAAGCAAGGAAATTTATAAACAAGAAGGCCAGGGCAAATCCTACTCCATATGGTTCATTAAATAGTTGACTGTTTTGCTCAGGAAGCTTATCCCACATGCTAAAGATTCCATCTATTCCACCCAAGTGTTGTAAAACTACGACAAACATCACCAAGCCAGCAAGTAACTGAACAATAAATTGAGCAAAATCAGTGATAACAACAGCCCATAGACCACCAAAAGTAATGTACAGCAATGAAATCCCTCCTGATATAAGAACGCCCACGGGTAGACTAATACCGGTAAAAACATTTAGTAAAAGAGCTATAGCAGCCCATTTTGCTCCAACATCAAACAACTTGAGCATAACGCCACTCCAAGCCATTACCTGTTGGGTCCATAAATTATAACGATGTTCTAAAAACTCCAATGGAGATTGAATTTGATATCTTTTCCTAAGCCTAACCCAATAAACAGGAAACACATGTGCACTAATTAAGACAGAAATACCAATCGTCAATGCCCACCAAGTATACACAGAAAAACCATGGGTATAAGCCAAGGCGGCATAGGCAACAAATACAGCTCCACTATATCCAGACACATGATGTGAGATTCCTGACAGCCACCATGGCAAATTACCACCTGCGACAAAATAGTCATCAGCATCATTGTTTCTAAAATAGGCGTATACACCGATGACAATCATTAGCAAGAAAAACATGCCAATTACCACCAGGTCCAATTCATTCAATTTCATTGTACTTTTTAATTTAAAATTTAAGAGAAACTCAGGTCTCTGGATTATATGCTGTTCTTGTTTACTCCTATGATAAAAAGGTTCTTACCATTCCAATCCAAGAGCTTCCTTCCACTGGAGGATTAACAAAAACGCTCAATTCAGTTAGCATTATAATTGATATAAGCTCATTCCTACTGAATCAAAAGAAAATAAGGGAAAGGCACCTATCATAGAGTGCATTTCCCTTTGTATAATTAAAGATTGGACCAATACTGGAATTTTTCTTCTTCCATGGCCTTATTGCCTAAATGCACCGCAATGGCAGTATCTCTACCTTTATTTACATCACAAAAAGGCTGGCGACCTTCCCTAATACAAGCAGCAAAATCCATTAATGCATAAGAAGTAGGATCCAGATTTTTACCATCTTTACTTTCAAACAATATGGGTTCTGCCTTTCCATCTGATCCATTTTTAACTGTAGCTCCAGACACACCATCTACTGTTCCTAGTTCCATTTTTTTAGGTTCAGCGTAAATAAATGCCTTATCCCTCATAATCTCTATGGTTCCTTCTGTTCCTAAAATATTTATAGAATAACCCTTGTATGCGTTTGTCAAAACAGAACTGACACTAGACATGATGCCTTGAGGGTAATAGTAAGTAGCCCTTACATGATCAAAATTCTCCCTTCCATCTTTCCAGAAATCCAATGATCCCATGCCTGTGACCTTTTCAGGGGATGAGCCAACAAACCAATTGACAATATCTATTTGGTGGGCGCAAAGTTCTGTCATTAATCCTCCAGAAAATTCTTTGTACATACGCCAGTTAATATGTTTTTCTAAAGCGGGATCATTTACCGGTCTTCTCCAGCTTTGATTGCTATGGTATTGACATTCAAACTGTGTCACTTGCCCACACCATCCTTGATCAATAATTTCTTTTACCTTATGATACAGTTCATAATACCTGTATTGATGACCAACTTGTAAGACCGTGGAAGTACCATTCACCTTTTGCGCCAACTTTTCCGCTTCCTCAATGGAGTAGGTGATTGTTTTCTCCACATATATATGCTTGCCTGCATCTATAGCATCCATAGCCATCGGGAAATGCAAGTACAAAGGGGTCGCAATTATTACGGCCTCCACATTGGCCTGGTCAAGAAGCTCACGATAGTCTTTATAGCCTTTTGCACCTTTATCTGCTTGGGTAAGACCTTTGTCAAGATTTTCCTTAATGGTGTCACAGCAAGCTACAAGGGACACCATAGGTAGATTTCGCATAAGTGAAGCCAATCCCCTACCACGACTTCCACATCCTATCAATCCAACTCTTAGTGGTTCTTTCCTTTTTTCATTATAAGAAAATGGAGAAAAAGCAGAGAGGCTTAAACCTGATGCCAGCATGGCACTTGTAAGTATAAAGTTTCTTCTTGTCTTCATTGCAAGTATAAATTTCGTTAACGTTACCGAATCAAGGTTTAAAGAAACGAATTTTTTTTAAAAAATCTAAATAACCATGGATATTTCCTTAAAGGATGTCCTATTAGGCTCCCAAAAAACGCTCAAATTCAAGGAATCAATTGGCAATGGATTAAAAGGTGAATTTGGATTAGGCCCCTTGGGTAAAAAAAGCGTAAACTATGGATGATTAGACATAAATTCTAAACAGAGGGTAAACAATTTATTTTAACCAATCATTCTGAATAACGAGCAAGGCACGGCACACTTTTTTGATGTAAACCTATTCCAAAACCTGGTAAAATAGATAAGCGCTTTTACTATAAAGTCGCTTATTACTAATAAATCTTAAATGAGAGATATAAAATGAACAATTAACGCATACCAACTTATAATATAAAATTTCACAGGAATGGAGAATTACTATTTTTTTCAATCTTTTTCACATGTAAAACCTTCTATACAAATTATTAAACCGAATATCACCATCATTTATTTGTTTTTCTTCAATAAAATACTAGATTTACTAACCGTGGTTGTGTACGTTACCGTGATATATTGACAACTTTACCTATAGACAAAGCTATTAATTTGGAATTTAAGGAGATTAGGAATTTAGTCTGTATTCAAAGTATCCATTATCCGAAATGCTAAAATCAATTTAAAATACATGGATTTAAAGCCTTTACTCCATTAGTCAGATAGGTTCTAAATTCATATCAATTTAAATCATCACATGAAAAATTTTGAACAGTTACATCGCAGAACTTTTATTAGATCATCAGTATTTGCAGGCCTTGGTATGAGCCTAGGGTTTCCATCCTTAGGGAAATCTAAGGCGACCGAAAAACGAGTTGGTATAATCGGTTTAGACACTTCTCACAGTCTAGCTTTCACCAAAGTATTAAATGAAAACAAAGACAATGAAAATTATCATGGCTACCATGTAGTTGCTGCTTACCCTTATGGAAGTAAAACCATTGCTTCAAGTGCTGATCGAATTCCAGATTATATTAATAAAATCAAAGAATACGGCATTGACATAACTGACTCTATACAAGGATTATTAGAAAAGGTAGATGTGGTCCTATTGGAGACAAATGACGGACGATTGCATTTAGAACAAGCTATAGAAGTATTCAAGTCGGGTAAACGTGTATTCATTGACAAACCTATTGCTGCTTCCTTAAAAGATTCCATAGCTATATTTGATGCTGCAAAGAAATACAATGTCCCTGTCTTTTCTGCCTCTTCACTAAGGTATATTAAGGGTATTGAGAAATTAGAGGGAAGAATAATTGTGGGGGCAGATACATATAGTCCTGCAAGTATCGAGCCTACTCATCCGGATTTGTTTTGGTATGGTATACATGGAGTAGAGACCTTATTTACAGCTCTCGGTCCTGGTTGTGTCTCTGTAACTCGCACACACACGGAGTTTACAGATATTGTGACAGGTATCTGGGAAGATGGAAAGGTGGGCACTTTCAGGGGCACTAGGTCTGGAGACTCTGGCTTCGGAGGTACCGTTTTTACTGACAAGGGTGCTATTGTACTTGGGCCCTATGGTGGTTATGAGCCTTTATTAAAAGAAATAGCGATTTTCTTCGAAACCGGAGTAGTTCCTGTGCAAGCGGAAGAAACACTTGAAATCATGGCTTTTATGGCAGCAGCTGATGAAAGTAAAATCAAAGGTGGTCGGTCTATAAAACTAGCCGACATAATGAAAAAAAACCGAAGATAGAAACTTATCAGAAGTACACCATAAGGCTCAAAATCACCCATTCCTTAAACAATTTCTTAAGTGTTAATACGGATTAGAACCTTAGGCATAAATACTCAAATTTAAGGGTAATTGATAAATACAAGTTTATTTACAATGCAATTTAAGCTTACCAATATTTGAAGGGTATAATTAATAAATACTTAAATAAAGTAAGCTATTTTGAAATTATAGCAGTAAAACGAATTATTCTTTTAATTTTGAAGGTCAATTCAATATTTAACAAATATTTTCAATAGATATTTACTTTACCACTAGTAACTGTTTTCTAACAAAAGGATTTATAGGATGGAATGCATATGAAAAAACCAAGTAGTCAAACAGGAGTAAAAGAAATTGCTAGAAGGGGAAATGTATCTATTGCAACTGTGGACAGAGTGATTCATAATCGCCCTGGAGTTTCAGCCAAAACCAAGGCTAAAATAGAAGCAATTATTAAGGAATTGAACTACCAGCCAAATGTTTTAGCAAGTAGGTTGTCCTCTGGAAAAGTTTTCCACTTTGCAGTAATCATCCCAAAAAGTTCCATCCATTCGGATTTCTGGGAAGCACCTTTAAAAGGAATTGCTAAAGCTGAATCCGAAATCAGACAATATGGCGTTACCGTTGAGAACTACCTTTTCGACCTAACCAATAAGAATTCTTTTATTCAGGCTACAGAAGAAATTAAAGATAAAAATATAGATGGGGTTTTGATGTCTCCATCTTTTGTAAAAGAGGCGGATGATTTCTTCCAGTATTGCCAAGCCAACAATATCCCAGTGGTATGTATAGATAGTAATATTGAATCTCAAGGTAGCCTTTCCTATATAGGCCCTCCCTTGTTACAAAGTGGATATTTAGGAGCTAGTTTATGCAAACTGGGCATTTCAGAAAATCCGAAAATCCTTATTGTAAACATCGCAAAACAAAAGAAAAGCTTTAACCTAATCCAAATTGAAGCAGGGTTTAAAACGTTTTTCACCCAACCACCGAATAAAGCTAACTGCATTAATCTAAATATTCAGGATATAGATCAGGAGTCAGTAGAACTTAACTTGCACAAAGCTTTCATAAAAAATCCGGATATTGAAGCAATATTTGTCACCAATTCCAGAGTATTTGCAGTGGCAGAATACTTAGAGAAAAGAGAGCTAAGCAATATCCTGCTTGTAGGGTTTGATTTTCTTAAGGAAAACCAAAAGCACCTTCAAAAAGGCACTATTAATTTTTTAATTTGCCATAAACCTGAAGAACAGGGGTACAAAGGAATCATGAGTTTGTACCATTCTCTTGCGCTAAACCTTCCTGTAGAAAAGGTTTATTATATGCCAATTGATATTGTCACAAAGGAAAATCAGGAATTTTACAGGTAAGCTCAAAGTTAAAATACTTCTTTATTATTTTTGCTAACCAAACATATCTGATACCTCCTACGGCTTTTCACCTTTAGGAGCTATCAGATGGTCAATCAATGCGCCCTTTTGCCATTTTACTGAATGTTTGTTAGGCTCCATGAGCGAATTGTCGGTTTCTATTAACAATAAAAATTGAAGGATTTTAAACTCACAATATTTATTATATTTTTAGGTTAAACCGACTCTCCTCCAATTTACCAGATTTTTATTTTTGAATAGTATAAATAATGAGTTTACTGATAGGACCAACATCATCTATCCGTGAGGTAAATTTATCCAATCCTTATTACCACATTCATCAGCGTACCAGAAAATTGTGATGTGATTTTACTTCACCAAAATAGCGAATCAAACTCAGTGCTTCCCATGCCGTGAGGGCAACAGTATTCACCAACACCCTCACTATTGGTTGTGGAACTAAGATTGTCAGCTCTGGAATGCAAGAGGCCAGATTGGCAACGATCTTTATGCCACTATCCACTTTGTCCGATTCGGGATCCGCCATTTCTAAACCGAAAACAGTAATAAATAAAGCTGCATGAACTCCACCATAGACCGTAGTGGCAATATCAAAACCTCGCTGACTAGCAGGATATTTTCCGGAGGCCGAAATTCCTTCCAGTACCCATGGAAAAAACTGGACAGCCCAGATTGTCTCTTCGGTGGCTGAAGAAGCTGCCCCAGAATGCGCCACTAGGTTAAAAGTCGACCCCAAAGGGAACTGTGTAAGTTGAAACACACCATTTAAAGCAAAACCTATCCATTTTAATTTGGTGGGTGGATTCGGGTTAACATTTAGGATGGTATTGAAAACTCCTGTAATCGCAATAAAACCCAAAAAGCAACCTCCCAAGCCCAAAGAAGCTTTTTGTTGACGAATTAGCTCTTCCTGATTAGCGGGAACATTTGTGGGAGTCTGTTCAAAAATATTACGATAATGCGTCAATTCTTCTCCATGAAATGGACCATGATCAGCACCTGTTGCCAATTTGTAAGTAATGGTGGTAGGAATAGCGCCTAAAAGTGCTGACAAGTTGTAAAGTGTTAATTGGGAACCATTACCGGTGATCACTTCCTCATACAAACGCGTCACCAGAGGCAGGTTAATTCTATAGGCAAGAATCTTATCCAATTCCTCCAACAATAAATCAAGTTGAGAAAAAAACCACTCAATCCCTGCCTTCATTAAATCAAAAACTCCATCAGCTATGGTTTCTAATAAATCAATCAAGCGATCAATTACAACGCTCATGCTGTATTCCGAACCAGAAAACAATTGAAGGTTCCCGAGTGCACTCTCAATATGGCTGACATTTCCGGAGTTTTCTGCACGAATTTTATTTAAATTTTCCTGTGCCTGAGTCGGATCCGGACCGCTCCACTCTCCCTCAAGGGTGGCATCTTTTCCATGATTCCCTACCAAATTAGATAAATAGGAACCTTTGACGTTGCTACGATTACCTGGTGCAGCCTCACTTTTGATAGATGACTTGTGGTTCGCCGCATTTGATTTTAGTTTCTCTAACCAATCGTGAGTTTCAGTTTTTAGGCCCTCAACCCAAGTCAAAGTAGAATTCTTGGTATTACTCAGGTTTGCACGAGAAGCAGCCATAGCTGATCTCAACAGTTGTTCTGTGAAAGTTTGGGTCTTCAAGATATCAGTCCAGTCAAAAAGCTCTTTTACAAAATTAATGGCACCAACAACTGTTGCTCCCACTTTAGCCAATACTCCTTTTACCGCATCTAGTGCGTGTTCAACAGTATGAATGGCAACTGCAATTACTTTGTCTAATGCATCAGTAATGTAAACCACTGCTACCCGTATGGTCTCCTTGACAGAATTATACGCTTTCTCTACAGTATGCACCACAAAACTCACGGCATCTTTAATAGCTGTAAAAAGATCGAAGAAACTTCGCAGCCGATTTCCCTGATCGATAGCAGCAATTAAATCTGAATAGGAAGCCGGTGCTCCGGAACGCTGCCTCCCGTCTACAGAAGTCAATAATAAACGAGTAAAATCATCTGCATATGCTAAATTCTCAATTTGAGCAAGGTTACGTGTCCTCCTTTCTCGAGGAGATTGATCTACGACAAAAGTGCCTGCCTCATTCTTCCTGAACTCCCAATCAGGCATTTGATTGACCGTCAATGAACGACTGATTCCTGTTTGCTCAGCACCTACTGCGTAGCCGGCGATTACATCAGTATTGGGATCGTAAGCATCTGGAGAAGCTGTTGCATTTTCATACCTTCGCTTAGCAGGTGGTATAACCACCTCTCTTAACCGCTCAGGTACAGGCCGTACAACAGGACTATTGCTTTGAGGCGTCTTCTCTGTAGCTGCTCCCATAAGATGCCGGATGGCTTGGGCCAAGTGGGGAGCCGAATCACGGTGTTCCTCCGGCACCATGGGTTTTGGTTGGCCTCCCGCCTCCATGACTACCTTTTTATTAAGCAATTCTTCCTCAGTAACCTGAGAAAGTTTGTGATGCGCCTGACGATCTGGAAAAACTAAAAGAGCATGATTTTTTTCCATAAACGGAGCGGTGATTCTCAACACCGGTGCCATTAAAGCTTCCGCCGGTAAAGCAAAACTGATAATCCCCTGGGAATTGGTAGTCAAAACATATGGCTGGTTAATTCCAATGGGGTGAGCCTCTGACTTGCCTGAATCCTCTATTAATACATTTGTCTGCTGAAAAGGATTCCCCGGTTCTGCCTGAATACCAACAGCTAAATTAGCTCCGGAAAGTGGCCGATCATTCTCATCAAAAGCAGTAATATTAAGGCGGTAAGAATTTCGAGGACTGATTTTATCCTCCTCAAAATGGTAATCTTCAATTAGGCTTACCTGAGCAACTAGGTATGGCGAATCTATAGGTTCCAGGTCAATATCTGAAAGGGGTATAAAAACTGGTTTTCCTACAGGAAAAGCATGGCGCTCTTTACTCGAGCTATCTCTACCTAGCGCATTTTCAAAAGCCCAACGGCCTATAAGTCCAAATTCATTGCCCAGAAGCGAATGGTACATACGGTGACGTATCTCACCTACGCTCAAGGTCCGGTTCCAAAGGCGTATCTCTGCAAAACTCCCGTCAAATGCTATTTCCTCATCGTTAAAATTCCCAAACTGTAAATAAAACTGATCACCGAGCAAAGATAAATTTTCTAGGTGGGCTAAAGGGTTGGTAAACCCCTCTTGCCCATCTAAATACCCAACCACCACTGAATTAGAAATAGTAATGGCTACGTGATGCCATTCGCTAAGTATCTTCCCTCCGGTATGTAAGGTCGAACTGTATTTTTCTCCCGTCACCCTGTCATTGATAAGGACAATGATTGCTCCACCCTCCACGAACAAGGCGATATCAACCTGATTGTTATTGTTTATCCCTCGGATCACATATCCTTCAGTATTAATTTTCACCCAAAATTCCAAACTAAATTCATCGCCTGTCAAATCGTTGTAGACTAAGGTACGCATTCCTCCTTTTGTAGGACTAACTTGCAATGCTTGCATGGTCCCAAGGTTTGAAAGCAGTGGAAATTTAACTTCATTGTCCAGCATAGGTAAAAAAATCTTACCCGAATCAGAAAGGTCTTCCCTGACTTCACTTACTCTATTTAATTGATGGTCCACAAGAGAAGGGTCGCTGGTATTTGGCACCACTCCCCTAGCCATTTCCGAAACTTCTAATGGAGTGAGTGCTCGTGACCAAATGTAAAGGTCCACAAGTTCTCCAGTAAATATCGAATCAATGTCATCTGTTGCACGTCGTGCGCCCAACACGAGTGGCTGATTGGTAATCACTCCTTCAATAACAAAACTGGCAGGAGAATTTGTGCTTGGTTTTCCATTTAGGTAAAAGCTGGTACTTCCTGCCCTTGTATCCTCCACAATCACAATGTGATTCCAGCTTCCTGTTCCCAGCTGAATTCCAGAACTATAATCCCCAAGCCGAAGATTCCCTGGATCTTCAAGCAGCCAGGTACTACCACCATCATTAGGATGATCAGAGGACGAGACATCACCATAGCTAATAAGGGCTCCTGTGGCTCCTTCCCTGCATCTTACCCAAAATGCTACGCTTCGGTCTGTTAAGGGAAATTTGGAATAATCGCGGTTAAATACAAGGTTTGGATTATTATCCGTTCGTATCAACTCTTGGGCATGATAATTAGGCTGAATGGTGTCATGCCATATTCCTAGACGACGGTCATGATGCAAATCATCAAGGGGCATGTTTAAGTAAATTAAACTACCCTCTGGTATTTCTCCTAAAGCGTCCAAATTAATTTCCTCTGCTGAAAGAACATTACCGTAAATGTGTAATTCACTAAAGGCACCTCTGGATTCTTGAAGGTCACCAAACTGTCCATCCTGCGAAAGATCAGGGGCTGCGTTTCCAATATAAAGAGGACCAGACTTCAGCAAACGCATTGGCTCATTAATACCGTTTAATATTTGTACCGTTTTCGTTGCCACCAAAACCGCATTGACATAACAACTTACGGCGTATCCATTTAGGGTAACTTGTAGCGTAATTGCCAGATGATGAGATTCTCCAGGCCTGAATCTAGGATAAGTAGCTCCAGAAAAACTAACGCTATTTCCAGAGAAGTTCACCTCCATCCCACCTGAATAAATATTTAAGTCCAAAAACGTTTGGGTATCCTCAAAAGAAGATCCTGTATCGTAAGCCCCGAAAAAAAGGCGTGAAGCTTTTTGGGTCCAAAGAGATAAACTACAAGTCTCTGCAGGAAATTCCCGCAAATTGGATACAAGAAATACTTCCCCACCAAGATTACTATAACCAGCTGTTTGCATATAGGAATTTAATAAAGTTGCTTATTTTGATTTATTAATTATTATAAGCAATAGGTTCGTAAAACCATTAAACAATAGAACAATATAACAACTTTTATCAAATAAACAATATTAAATTCTGGATAATTTGCGTCTAGTGAAAATTAATTCAACTTGAAACAATTAAAGAGAATTAAATAGGAGTATTATCAATAAATTTAACTACCGTAATGACTAAAATGCTTACAGAAAACACAGAATATGCATAGGTAATGACATTTCCTAAAGGTTTGTTTTAATAGCTAAAGTAATACGCTACTAAGTTTAATTTAAATCGCCAAAAGGCCCCCATGGATTCTTTAATCAATGGGGGCCTTTTGATAAAAATTCCATTTATGGTGTTTTCAAATATTGTAAAGTTGGGCTTGGTGCCTTATTCGTAAAAAACTTCACTAGTTATACCCGTAATAGCCAATAAGCTTACTGTTATTATATATTGCTGCTTCAAAAACAATCGTTTACCCTTATTCCATGACAGTACAGTATCTCTTATTACAAATTTTCTGATTCTCTAGAGATAACCTCTACCTTGAAGAAAAAATCAATGCCAGAATTACGCCCCCTGGGGTGGTTCGCGTTGTAGAACTACAAAAATAAGGTAAAGCCTATTTTAAAATACTGGCATTTGTAGCAATCAAAGCGTTTCTTGGCTAGTACGAACTATTTTTCTAATAACTTCATCTAATTCATAAGCTGAATTTATAATATGTGTTAAGAGTTGGCCTTTTTCCTCCTCACCCAAAAGCTTACCCTCAGATTTTATCAAATCCACTAAACCCATAATCCTAACTAAAGGAGCACGAACCCAGTGTGATTGCATCCATGCAATCTTTTTGAGCTTTTCATTTTGCTTTTCTATGGCTTGGATATGCTTATAGCGTTCAGTAATGTCCGTCGCTAATATTACCTCAGCCTTCTTACCTTGGTACGACACTATATTACTTTGAATATCGACAATAATTTCATTGCCGTTTTTCTTTTTATGCAAATACTCACCTCGTGAATAGCTCTTCGCCAAAGATTTTGAATTATTTACAGCCTGTTCGAGTTTAGGTATTTCAGATTTTGGCCTTATATCTCTTAAAGTCATGTTCAAAAACTCCCTGTAAGTATATCCATAATGTTTTATAGCTGCTTCATTTACATCCAAAAACTTCAATGTGTCTACATCATAAACCCACATCGGTTGTGGACTTAGGTGAAATAAATCAGAATAACGCTGTTCGGACTCTTTAAGGGCTCTCTCGAATTTAACACGATCTGTAATATCCAATCCCAAAGATTGCATTTCAGATGGCTTTCCATCTGCATCTACAATACATACAAAATCCCATAAGGTAGTAGCAGTTTTACCATTCACAGCAAGCTTGTCGATTTCAATTTTAAATACCTTTCCAGGCTCGGAAATGCATTCACTTACGATCTTTTTCACTTTTTGATGATGGTATTCCGATATGGTCGACATGCTATTTTCACCCAAAATTTCTCCCCCTGCATAAATCCAACCAAATTCTTCAACAAATTTTTTATTTACATAAGTGTAATCTCCATTCATATCGGTTCGAATCACATAGTTCGTTTGGGACTCGTACAAACTACGAAAGTAGGCCTCGCTCTTTTTTAGTTTTTCCTCGGTAAGAATTCGTTCGGTTATATCCCTTGAATTGGCCACAAGACCACCTACATCTGAATCATCCAAAAGATTGGTGATAATGGTTTCTACCCATCTCCATGAACCATCCCCATGTTTAAACCTAAAAGGTTTAATGGTAAGTTGTTTTTCGTGTTTTATACGTACAATGCTAGCATAAACAGCTTCTTTATCATCAGGGTGAATGAATTCAAATGCATTTTTTCCAATAAAGTCTTCTGGTGGAATGTCCAATACAGTAGTAGAGGTTGGACTTACATATTGGTAGTTGGCTTTAGAATCAAGGATACCGATTAGATCTGAACCTTCTTGAACCAGACTTTTAAATCTCTTTTCACTTTTTTCTATCTTCAGTTCGTTTTCTTTTTGAGAAGTAATATCAAGAATGACTGTATCCCAGATGGTACTACCATTTTCCAAACGCAAAGGACTCCCTGTTCCTTTTTGCCAGCGTGTGGTGCCATCAGGGTGATAATAGGGCCACTCGTGCTCCCAAAAGCTTAAATTCTCGGCTGATTTTTGTATAGTTAGAAGAAATGCTTCTAACTCTTTCATTTCAAATCTTTCCCAAATTAAATTATTGTTCTCCATAACCTCTTGGGCAGAGAAGCCCCAAAGGTTTTTGGCGCCATTGCTTAGCAATTGCACCTCATCTTTGCCATCGGCATGGCGCTTATAACGAAATACCGCTCCTGGAATATTATCGCTTATGGTTTTAAACTGTATTTCAGTATTTTTCCGTTCAGTGATATCCGTATGTGTTCCTGCCATAAGTAGCGGTTGACCATCTGCTGCCCAATTCACAACTTTCCCTAAATCATGAATCCAAACTATAAAACCGTTCTTGTGCAAAAAGCGAAATTCACCTTCGTAAAAATCACTTTTTCTCTCTAAACATGCTCTCACATTTTCATTTATTGCCTCAGCATCCTTAGGATATAAAAGCGTTTGAAAACTATCAAAACTAAAAGGCTCAAGTTCCTCTAGAGTATAGCCCAACATTTCTGCCCATCGTTCATTTATGGTAACCTTTCCACTAGGAATATCCCACTCCCAAGTCCCTACTCGTGTGGCATTCATAATATTATTTAGACGCAATGTCTCCAGAGAAAGATTATCACCTATCGCCTTAAGCTCCATGCGGTTTTTCCTAAGCTCAAAAAGATGAACCACTTGATTGGCCAGAGATTTCAAGGCTTCTAATTGTTTGGGTTCCAATTTTCTAGGCTTCTTATCCAAGACACAAAGGGTACCCAAGGCATTGCCATGTGAACTTACTAGAGGCATCCCAGCATAGAAGACAATCTCAGGTTCACATTTTACCAAAGGATTGTTCTTAAATCGTTTATCTTTTCGAACATCCTCTACAACAAGTATATTATCAGGTTCATTTACAGCATAAACACAAAATGAATGCTCTAAAGGGGTCTCAGAAATCGATAATCCATGTCGTGATTTAAAAAACTGTCGGGTATCTGTAAGTAGAGAAATAAGAGAAAATGGAGTATTACAAATTAAAGCTGCCAAACTGGAAATGTCATCGTATTCCTTTTCAGGCAACGTATCTAAAAGTTGCAATGATTTAAGATCATTCAATCCAATATTACCAAAGCCATTTGCCATTATCCTTTAAATTTATAGACTACTAGGCTCGTTTGAATACCAAACCAATCCTTCTAAAACAGGAAGGTAATAGAAATCATAAATTCTATCCCCATTATTTAACTTTTAAAACAAACTATATTATATGCTAAACGAATACATTTGAAAACTAAATAAACACCAGACGTTAAACAGTCCTTTATTTAGTGTTGAAATTATTTTGCAGTAAACTTAAAAATAACCATATAACACATGCATAAGGCTAGATTGTGCTGTTTTGCCTTAAAAACGACTGATTTATTCATCAGATCATTCTAAGCACTTTCTTTATTCTAAAATAAAACAACGAAGAGATAAAAAAGTTTTAATTCTAGTATCTCAAATTTTCATCAAACCAATACTTACTCTTGCCACAACTGTCTCAAAACCTTTGTCAATTCACATAAAATTTAAAACTTTACCATAAACAAAATGTAAATCAAACCCGCTTGTACTTAGGTAAGGGTTTAATTCATAAAGGCTGTATATTTTATTTTTGATAGGCGCCTGAGGAATAGGTCAAATCATAGCTGTGCGTATAAATTTCAAAAACAATTCCAAAAGGATCTTCTACATAACACATTTTATAAGGTTTCTCATTAGGATAATATTCTCTAATAGGCATCCTCTGCTTGCCTCCATAGGCTAGTATTTTTTCTATTAAGACCTCAATATTTGGATCCTGTATACAAAAATGAAAAAGTCCGGTATTAAAAGGATTAAATTCAGGCGCTTCCTTAACTCCATGGGGAAAGGAAAACAATTCAACTCCAATCCCATCAGAGGTAGATAGGTGGGCAATTTCAAATTCTTCCCAGTTCTCCCCAAAAACATCAATACACATCTGCCCGATGGCCGTTTCCTTTTCTTTTTTCACTGTTGAAGGGGCCATAATTACATACCAACCCATTACTTCTGAATAGAATTTTACCGCCTCTTGAATTTTCGGAACCGTTATCCCTATATGTGAGAAGGATTTAGGATAATTTTTAAATACTGTCATATCATTTATTTTTTTTCAAAATTGACATATATTTACCCAAATAGCAATAACCTACGATTTGGTAACCTACTTACCAAAAGGGGTATTATGCAGATATTCAATTAATTAAATTGATAAATGGGAGAAAATAATTACTGTCCACTAAATTATACCATGGACTTAATAGGAACAAAATGGAAACCTTTGGTTTTATTTCACCTTTTAGGCGGGCCTTTAAGATCCGGAATCCTACAAAAAAATGTGCCGGGCATTTCAAATAAAATGTTTACCCAAACTGTGAGAGCCCTCGAAAAAGATGGGCTTATCGCTAGGAGAGTTTATCCGGAAGTTCCTCCAAAAGTAGAGTACTATTTAACAAAAAGAGGAAAATCCCTTGAGGGTATTTTAAGAAGTCTTGATAAATGGGGCTTAGAAGATGCCAAAGCGAATTTAAAGAAATGGTAAGGAGGTAACTTTTTTCTGGTTAACACTCCTCAACCAAAACTATCAACTTTGTTAAGCCCTAGGGATTAATTTAAAATTTAATCAGGGCAAAATTATTCATCTGATACACCGTCAATACAGTCATTGCAGATAAGCCTACTTTTACTTGAGGCAATAAATCCTCCTTTTTGTACCCCCTAGAGGACATGGATTGACCACATATATAGATACCTACACCCATTTCAGCAAGTGATTCAATCAATTCTTTATTAGGGTTTTCTACCTTATATTTTTCTTTATAAGTAGCAGAAGACAAAGCATCTTTCGTAGACCCTCCGTGAAGGACAAAGGCTAAATGAATATTTTCAGGCGGAACCCCGGATCGAACATGCATATTGTAGTAACGGTGCAAACTTGAAATGATCGAATTTTGGATGCTAGGATCGGTTTGTTTCTTGGCTACATCAAAAATCGCTTTAAATTGCTGTGTAGTATCCAAAGGAAAATCAGTATTTTCTATCGAATAAACCGGCCCGAAATCATCAAAAACGGGCCCTTTTGTCGCTTTATTGTCTTGTCCAAAAGAGGGTGTCACAAACACAATAATAATAGCTATAAAAAATAGCTGACAAGATCTAAATAGTTTTTTCATAAGGTAAATTAAGTACAGTGTTCCAAGCATAGGGTAATAGCTATACCTGGTTTAGCTATTACCCTATGATTTTTTTAAAGCAGAAAAGAACTATTATTCCTAATAAGCGCTATTCAATTATTAAAACATTTTAAGTTATGAAAAAAAGTCAAACCATCTTTAAAAATATCCAACATTTGATTGTAAACGATGATAGGCTTTCGAACTTTCTACCCAATGAAGAATGAATCCAATTAGAAATTAACTCACAATAACTAGAACTCTTGAATAATTTGGCTTAATAATGTCCTTTTTGTTATAAAATAGACATCCATAAGGCGATTAATGACTGCTATTATTTTAGAACAATACGATCTAACAAAAGCTCGAAACTTTCTTCCTTTTTATTCCCTATTAAAAAAGTAATCTCTTCGAAAAAATCCTCGTGAAAATTTACCTGATCAAGTCTCCGTCCACGAAAGGAAGGATACATGTCTTCTAGCAGGATGGTAATTTCCTGCCATTCACCTGTAGTTGAAAAAGGGGCAATGTAGGAGAAATAATCCTGAGATTTGGCTTTTATCCTAAATTGAAAATCTTTACCATCTCCACGAAGCTTAATAATAACTCTGGAAAATTCCTTTACTGCTAATTTCTGAAACCTGTAGCGTACAGAGGAAAACCCTCCATTATTGTCCAAAGATATTCGGCCCTTGAATACCCCATGACCATTTTCATTCAATGTAAAAGTACCTGAGGATTGACCTCCCATTACCACATCGTCTACAATTGTCCAGCCCTGGACATCTGACTTTTGATTGAAATCATATATTTCCATCGAGTTCATTGAAACAAATAAAATTATGGGACAAAAGAAGAATTTCATATTAATAGGGCTTTAATGGTCCGCCTCCACCCTATAAAACAACTGTTTACTTGAACTAATGTTTCGAAATAAGATATTGTACCACCCTAGCTGATAGATTATTCAAAGTATACCATAAGGTCTTGAGATAAAAATTAAGCGATCACCAAGCTTCACACATACCCCATTCTCGCCTAACTACTTATCTATCAGGAAAAAATCGTTTCTATTTTTTTTTTCAAACCAGGTCAGTTTTAGTTATATTTAGGAATGGGTTTACACTCAACCATTCAACCAACTTCTTGGTTAATGGTCAATATTATGATTTGGTTTCTTTTGACACCCAGCAGTTTTCACTTTTAGTTGTTATGATTAATCAAAAAAACCTTTAATCCCCAATCCATTATGATGATAAGAAAAGCAAATCAAAATGACAGGGAGCTAGTGGTTTCTATTCTTTGGCAGGCATTTAAAGAAAACAAAAGTGTGAATTACATCGCTGGAAAAGAAGAAAAAAGCATCCGATTTTTAATAGAATACTCTTTCGAGAGATGCATTGAAAGCGGAGAAGTATTTATTTCAACCGATTTAAAAGCTGTTGCAATGATACAGTTTCAGTACCAGAAAAAATTTACCTGGAAAGGGATTATTTCAGACTTAAAACTAATTCTTAACACTATTGGCTGGACCAATATACCCAAAACCCTCGCTAGAGAATCATTTATCAAAAAACACTACCCCAAGTCACCTTTCACTTATCTTTGGTACATTGGTGTAGATCCAAAAGTTCAAGGGAATGGGCTTGGAACCCAACTTTTAAAACATGTCTTGTTCTATTCCAAAACCCTCAAGCGTCCAGTGTATTTGGAAACTACGCTAGGGAAAAACATTAATTGGTACCTTAAACACGGATTTAAAATTTACTCCAAATCAGATCGGTTTGGTTTCCCTTTAAATTTTCTCAGAACGGAATAATTACCCCACATAGGTAATCGTAATTATCACCTATATGGGGTCTACTATACCTACTTAATAGGCACCAGTGTCAAAGCTTTTAAATCCATTAATGCTCCTTTTTCAAACTCCTGTCCAGAAGCCACGATAATTCTATTGTAATCTTCTTCTAAGGTAAGTTCACCAATCTTTATTTTTTTGAAAGTTTCCCAAGAGCCAGAAGGTTTGATTACTCCTTCTATGATTTGATTACCAGATGTAAGCACAAATGGCTTACCTGCTTCCTCGTCCGATACGGACCATTCCATCCATACTTCATACGCACCTTTCTTTGGAAGATCCAAGTCCCACTCTACTCTATCCTTAGCTGTAAACCAACCAAATGCATTCCACTCAGGCATGTATTGGATATCAGGCCCTATACCTTTTGCTTTCTCAGCCTGAAGGTGTACCGTTTCATTTAATGCCGCTCTGGTAATTCCCGGAATATTTAAGCTTCCCTCCATTTCTTCTCGCTTTTCATTCACATACTTGGCCACCGTTCCAACTGGAGCAATCCAAATACCATTGGCAGGATCATTTGCATATTCACAAAGCTTTCTTAACATGCTCAAATAGGTGGTTTGATTTCCTTCCGTTCCATTTTCATGACCGGCAAGCACCAACCATTTCCTATCTTTGCCAGCAGCTTCTATAAGTGGTAATATTTCTTCAAAGGTCATATTGTCCATTTCCATTCCTGTAAGTTGAGCCATATCAGCATAATAAGGATCAACAGGAGCTTCATCTTTCCAACCCCTTCCTGAAAGAAACATCTCAGAAATTAATGGGACATAGCTTTGTGTTTCCTCTCCCTTACCTACAAATGACAGACCGCATGGATAAGCAAAAACCTCTGGTCTCACTCCCAACAATCGCTCTACTTCATCATTTGTATCAATCAATTCTTTCCGCATTCGCTTTAAGGTATAATCTTCCAAGGCCTCAGATCTGGACCAGCCGAAATTCCCAGTGCAGGGATGATTCAAAGAGTGGTTACCAATCTCATGGCCTGTCTCCACTACCATCTTCCAACCCTCAATATTCCGTTCCATACTTGCAGGCACCACATAGAATGTAGCTTTCACCCCGTACTCATTCAATAGCGTTGCTCCCGGATCGGGGTTGCTCGCTCGGGCATCATCAAAACTTAAACTAATGGCCATTTTTTTTCCTTCCGGCCAAGGGAAATCCGGGTTCTGTGCGTTTGCACTAAATACACCTAAAACTAATACTACTATTAATGTGCTTACTGAAAATATTGACTTCATCTCAGGATTGGTTTATTATTTACTTTTCAATTCACTTTCCAAATAAGACAATACTGTCTCACCGAATCTAGTACCTGCATTGGGAACAAAAGGAGAAACAGTAGGCTCATAGCCTTTGTATTCCCACTCTTCTTCGGTCAGCATGTATCCCAACCAACCATTGGTATAACCATAATAGAAGGTATAAGGAAATGGAGATCGCTCTCTTACTTCATTTGAGATTTCACAAAACAGTTCTAAAGGACTGGCCCAAATACCAATTTTATCATTGATATTAAGAAATCGAACGGGTACTTGAATGGTTTTGGCTGTTCCTTTTTCATCTACAATATACTCATTTAAAGCTTCAGGCCATTTTAACCCCTCCTTCATAGGTGTCAAAAAATCCATCTCTGAAGCAGAAAAGGAAATCTGATCTTCATAGTTAAGGATTTCCTTACTTGCCATAAGGATCTTATCTCCAAGTAACCTCCTCAGCATATTCATCCTACCAGACCTTGCATCAGGGTAAACACTGTAGATAGGTGCGAGATTACCGGCAGCCCCGTTGATAAACAACATCGGAGCACCGGATTTTTCTTCCACATATTTCGCAACTACACCTGGACCATCTCCACTGATGAGTAAATTTTGTCCTCCCAAGACTGTCCCATGTATCGCATAATTGGCCACTGTAGCCATTAAACGATGGTCTTCCTTGTGGACTATTTTTAGAATGCCAATTCTTCGGTCTACAGCCCCATCAGGATTCATCCCCAAAAAGGCAACATCATCTATGTCTCTGGCCCTTCTGTTGATATTGGCAGATGAATGCCCCCAGCCAACTCCAAGACTTGCCGGAGCCAGTTGCTGAATCCCTTTTTCAATACCATCCAGTAATTTACTGGTCACCAAGTCAGTATAATTGGTATCTATAGGATGTTTATATCGCTCTCCCATAAACGCTTCTGGGAGCCCTGGAGCTCCTACTTCAGGTGCTGAATGGGTATGGGTAACTGACCACCAAAAATTACTGCGTACAATACCAAACTTCTTCTCAACCAATTTTGCCACCTTATCATAGGTTGCAGGTGAGAGTACACAAATATCTGTGGAGACAAGTGCAAATTTGGAATTACCATCATCTAATATTAAAATTTGATGATAAATACTATCCAGAATCCCTTCTGATAACCTGGCCCCATAGCCCAATAATTGTTTGGGAACTTTCGGTGTAATATTTTCTTTGACTACAGCGGCTTTAAAATCTCCGGCAAAGGTTGTTTGTACAGAAAGCAGCAGAACACAAAGGATTACCATTAAGAAAGTTGAGATCCTAACCTTATGGTACTTCTTAAATATCTTTGATGTTATCAGTTTGGTTAAACACATTATTTAATTGATTTAGGTAAAATGGAATAAATGCCATTCATTATTATATCTTCTACATCCTCGGTAAATCTGGAAGGCTTCTCATAACCAATCATGGCCGTTTCTGCTTCATACCCTCCCTCCTTCAGTATTCTGAGTGAAGGAATATAACAGGGCATGTCATTGGAATAAGAATTAACCCAAACCCGATCTTCACCCAACTCTTTCTTTAGGCGAATGGCATAATCTACAACCACTTCTCCAGCCAAAAACACCATGACCAAGTCTTTACCAAAATCCCAAACTTGAATTGGGTAATCTATTTTCTCAGGAATATCTCCACTCCTTGCCATCCGTCCAAGCAAAAGGAGAGAGTAATTACTTGTCCTACCGGCTCCCTTGGCATCTTGCGCCAATTTTCTAGGGTCAGGCATTTCTGCAAAGGTAAGTTCAACATATTTCATTTTACCTTCAGGTAGTTGACGGATACTTTTCCAGTTGTCTTCTCCTAGCAAACGATTAACCTCATCAGCAATTTGTTTTCCCTGATCTTTGGCATACACCAAATCCATTTCTGGTTTTTTGTTGTTCATACGTGGGGAAGAATTCTGATCTGCTCCACATCCAATAACTACCATGGCCATGGCACCTTCAGGTAAATTCTCCTCCACCTGAATCTGGGCTTCACCTACCCAATCTCCATGTGCCACATTATTTTTAGGACCTAAAGTAACAGCATGGCAAGCATAATTGAGCATTATTGCTTTTGTCTTCCCTTCAAGATCCGTAATACGCATTACAGGCAAGGAATGGTCTGAAACCCCATTGGGGTTTATGGAAGTCCTTCTATTTACAGCAAATTTCACTTCTCCTTTACTATGAGAAACCAAGGAAGGTGTAGCATTAGCGATGGCATTCATTGCCAAGCCCTTTAGTTTTGGTACAAGCCCCATGGCATAAAGCGCAACTTCAGCCAATTCATCTGGCCCCAAGGGTTTATTGAAAAGAGAGATAATATTCCCTATTTGCGGGCCACTATGGGTATGTGAAGCACAGATAGAGAGGTTGGCCGGTAATATCCCTATTTCTTTCGCTAGGGCATCCCGCACCTGCTCTGTGACCTTATGGGGTATACCCAATAAATCTACGGTTATAATAATACGGTATCCTTTTTTCGCATCTCCAAATACCATTGCTTTGGCCCATAATTCATGCTGAACTCCCTCAAAAGGGAAATCCCTACTGGAATAGCCCGTAAGTCGAACGGGGATTTCAGGAGTAATTACCACCTTCGCCAACCCTACATTCAATGGTTTTGGAGCAGCCCCAAAACCATTGAGCTGAAAGCCTGCAATAGCCAACATAAACAGCATTAATGGTTTAACTATTAATCGTTTCATTTTCTTGGGTTAATTGATATATTTTAAAGAAGTTTTCTTGTATTTTTTTATTCTGACTTTCGGATATAGGCCAATAAATCAGCCATCTCCTGAAGGGAAATACTCTGTTCAAGACCAGTCGGCATGGCAGACATCTCGACTAATTTCAATGTTTTAATATTGGCTCTGGAAATGCTCTTGTCAATTCCACCTGCATTGCGAAGGTTAATAGCAGTAGGTGTTTCGGAGGAAATAAGCCCTTGGTGAAGTTCCCCATTTTGCAACTCCACCTCCCAAAGATCATAGCCATCTGCTATGGACAAATTAGGGTTCAAGATATCACTCATGATACTGGCTGCACGTCTGTTTTTCAAAGAAGACAAGTCAGGACCAAAAGCAATTCCCTGATCCTCTCCCATTTGATGGCAGATGGCACAGTTTTTCTGAAAAACTGTAGCTCCAGCTTGAATTGTACCACTTAGCTCCAAAGCAGGTTGATAGGTGGCAATGATTTTTTCACTTTCGCCTTCAGGCCGGGTCAAAATGGCCCTAGCTCTTAATCGAAGCTTTTCATCTTTGTTCGCCATTAAACCTACACTTCTTCTCCAGCCAATGGTTGCTTTTTGTATAACTCCATCTTCAAGTGCTCCCAACAAAACTGCAATCCTTTCCCCATTCATCATCATCGCACTAATGGCTGCATCTCTTAATTCAGGCGTAAAACTATCCCAACGATCAAGTACCAATTGAGAAAATGAATTGCCTTGCGACTTGCTTAATGTTCTAAAAGCTGCCAATTGTACAGGTAAAGGCTCAACAACATCCACCAAGTCTACAAGCATGTCTTCGTACTCCGCATTATTGCCCAAAGCCAAAAATCGAATCCCCATGCTTCTTTCTTCTCCAGTCAATGTTTTGTTCAATGCTATTTCTTTCGCTTTTGATAGGGCCAGGCCTTTACCCTTTACATTGTCCAAACCTATCCCCTCTAAAACCTGAATTGCAGCTCCTTTTACTTCTATTGAGGAATGTTCAAAAACTGTTGTTGCCAATAAACCAGCGCTTGCCCCATGTGAACCAGCTCGTTTTTTACTTTTGATTCCCTGTGCCAAGCCACGCAAAAGAGCTGGCTGCCAGTCGTATTTATTTTGGGTATTTTTTCTCGTGGCTCTTTGTACCATGGTATAAATGGCTTGCTCATCCATGCTGGCACCAACCATTGAAGCCATGCTTTGTACCAGACCATTGTAGGCTGGTGTAGCGGTGTACTGGTCCAATACTGGATTGATAAGTTTCCTACTCTCTGAAAAAGGTGCTGAAAGTGCTGCCAATTGCACCCATTTGTCCTCGATATCTTTGAACAAAAGTGCTTTTCGCACCTGAAAAGCACTTTCACTTTCAATGTACCCTAGGGTTTGCATCAACTGAAACCGAACTTTTGGATCAGGATCATTTTCTAAGGCCAGCAAATTTTCAGCAAACTCAGGGGATTGAGCCAAGAAAAGCTCAGCCAATTTCACAGCATTTTCCCGAATACCTGCCACTGGGTCTTTTAAAGAACTTACTACAGTTTCTTGATCCAATGCTCCGATCCCCTGCAAAGTCCATAAAGCATGAAGTCGCCCCATTGGGCTTTCTCCAGAAATCGCCAAATCCTTTAATTGAGGAATCAGGCTCTCAGGACGCTGATCCACGATTAGCCTTTGGGCATTCATCCTCCACCAAGCATTTTTATGAGACAACTTACTAAGTAATTCTTCAGGTGAAGCTTTATCCATAGTCAATTTATTTGACCAATCTATTGGGGAAGTACCCTTAGGCGTAATGCGGTAAATCCTCCCTTGGTCTGTTCCATTGTACAAAGCACCAGACTGAACCACCTCTTCAGCCATCCATTCAGGATGTTCAATGATCTGACGGTAATAATCCAGGATATACAAAGCTCCATCAGGGCCAACATAAGCATTAACAGGTCGAAACCAAGCATCTGTAGAAGCTAAAAATTCTTTGTCAGGATGCTCTCGAGAGGCAATAAAACCTGTCCCATCCTCCTTGACGAAATCCACATGTACCAAATTGCTTACCGGCTCTGACACAAAGGTTGACTGATTGTACCGCTCAGGAAAAGCTCCTCCCAAGTAGGCCGTCAATCCGCAAGCAGAAGTCATTACACCTAGGTCAGTCAATAACTGATGTTGGGGATTGATGGTAATCGGGAAAACTTCAGCACCACTGCCATGATCTGAGGATGACTGAGTGACTCCCGTAATCACCACATGTGGATTCCTATCCAGGTATTCAGCAGAAAGCACTTCCTGAATAATATGATTGCTATTGTTCAATAAAAACCTGTGCCCATATGCATCGGCAGTGTGCCCAAATTGGGTCCTACTACTTAGCAACTCTAAGTCATAGGTGTCAGGTTTGAATCGGATACTTCTGCCTCCGGCATTTTGCGGCAATCTGTTGAGTTCTGGTTTTTCTGGATAATATACATCGGTACCTTTATCCCCAAGTAAGTCTTCATAAATGGTCGTAGTAACCGCAGGCTCATGCCCCAAATAGATCCAGTTATCCAATGCCAATTTGGGACTGTTAACATTGTGCTGAGGATTAGAAAGCGCAAACCCTGTTAAAAGGGTTTGCTTGATATCTGCTTTACCATCTCCATTGCTGTCTTCCAGGTAATAAACGTTGGGTGGATCTGTTACGATAATGCCTTGTTTCCAGCGCATGATCCCAGTAGGCACCACCAGGTTATCTGCAAAAATGACACTTTCATCCATTATCCCGTCACCATCAGTATCTGACAAGCGTTTCACTTTCCCAGACCCACTGAGGTCCAATGGATAACCATGCATTTCAACCACGAACATTCTACCCTGCTCATCTATTACCATGTCTACTGGGTCAGCTACTAAAGGCTCCCCTGCAATAAGCTCTATCTGAAAATCATCTTCTAGGACAAAAGTAGACAAAGCATTTTCCAGAGATCTATCCTCATTGGTGGACTTTGGCTGGCAAGCGTAAAGCAATAGGGCAAAGCCTAATACAAATACGATGATACGTTGATAGTAATAAAAGCCTTTAATCACCGGAAAACTCAAATTCTTTGTTCGCATGTTAAATTTTAATTTATTCAATCTATTTCCTTTAAAGGAAAGCAGTAATCAACCCTAGTAAAAAACCATAATTTACACCCCTGAAAATTCATTTTTCACTTTTTATCTATTTATTGCTGACGTGATTATCAACACCAAATCAAGGGCGAAAAATGAGGGATTAATAAAATTTGTAAAATGTGGGTTTTGATAAATTTATCAAAGAATTTATTATTTCCAAAATAGATTTATATCAATAGAAATTTTAAAAAAACGTTGGCTTACAAAATCTACAGCTGCAATATAACAAGCAATCAACAATTAGCTACGGTTTATATACTCCCTCTCTCTTGCTTTCGAATCAATATACTGGATATACACCTTAAATGATTAAAGTAAAGTAATCTTTTCATAATAATTCCTTTTACCAGCTACCAGAAATACTGTCAAGTGTTGGAACTGACTACCAACAGTTCTATTCAATCATTATTTCCTAATCTCCATATTAATGTTTGATAAGTGGCGAACAATTATTCCCCCATTACGAATTAATCTTCCTGAGTTACTTACCAAAGATTTACAGCAGAGGTTATTCTTATTTGAAAGCTCCAGTTGCAAGCATTTATGGTAGCAGCAGAGGTATTCTAAGCCCAAACCTATTACAGCACTAAGCATATTTGATGTAGAAATACAAAACCATAGCCATTACAATGGCCCACCAGATAAATGGGTTTCTCCAGCCTTTCTGCTGCTCTCTTTCACTTTTCGGTAGAGAAAGGCTTTCTTTGGTCCAGATCAAACCTTCCAATTCTGCTTCACTTTTTCTTTGGGTGACCAAACTGACGAGGACGCACAGTAGCATACAGGTCCAGAAAACAATTCCTGTTCTATTAAAAAATGGCATCTCCGGAAAGAAAAACTCTACCAATAATGACAAAGGAATGGTAAGAAGGCCTGCCGTTAATGCCCCTGCATGGGTAGTTCCTTTCCAGAATATCCCCATCAAGAACATGGTCGCGATCCCAGGGGTAAACAAGCCGTAGGCATTTAAAAGGTAAATAAATATGGGTTTTTCGGAATAATACACAAGAATACCGGTACATAATATTCCAATTAGAATTACCAAAACCCCTGTAATTCTTCCAAATCGTACAGAAGATGCCTCAGAAGCATTTGGTCGAAAATAAGGCAGATAAACATCAATTGTCAAGATGGTTGTACAAGAGTTAATGGCTCCTGATAAGTGCGACATGATCGCCGCTATTAGTCCTGCCATCACCAGCCCTACCAAACCTGTAGGAAGCAAGTGCTCAACCAGCATGGAAAAGAGCAAGTCTGGCTTTTCAAGGTCAGGGAATATTTTTGGCGCCACGATGGCAGGTATAATGATCAATAGGGGAATTAAAAACTTAAGATAATCGGCGAAAATCACCCCCATGCGTGCATGCCATTCATTTTTTGCCGCAAGGGTTCTTTGAACAATAAACTGATTGGTTGCATTGTAAAAGATACTAATACAAAGTAGTCCTCCCAGATACATGGTCCAAGGAAAATCTGGGTCGTTGGCTGGCAACATCAGTTCCCAATCCTTTGAGGATTCTACAATGGCCTCAAATCCACCAGATGCATCTATGGTATAGTAGGACAAAGCAACCATACCGAGCACCAATACAGCAAGTTGTAGCATTTCGGTCCAAACAACCGCTCTTAAGCCTCCTAATACAGTATAGACCCCTGTAAATACTGCCAAAAACAGAATACTCGCCAACATTGGTATTCCCAACAAGGATTGCAGGGAAATGGCTCCTAGATAAAGAACGGCACTTATTTCTACAAAAATATACGTCAAAAGCACCAAAATCGAATAGGTTGTCCTGGCTCCTCCACCAAACCTCTTTTGTAAAAATTCCGGCATGGTATAAAAACCATTCCTTATGTAAAAAGGTAAAAACACCCATAACAAGACATTAAAACCTACTAATATTGCCCCCCACTCAATTACAATGGCCACAAATCCTCTTTCGTAGGCCACTCCCATTACTCCTACCAGGTGATGACTACTGATATTGGCAGCAATAATACTTCCTCCTATCATCCACCATGGAAGTTTGTCACCAGCTAGAAAATAATCACGTTTACTTTCACCGGTACTTTTCCTGGAGGCATATAGCCCTAGACCTATTATTCCTACAATGTAGATGATAAATATCCCTAAGTCTAAATTAGTAAAATTGGATTCCATATTGTTTTAAAGCTAATCAGGGTTTACTGTTCATTTTATTTAACACCTCTTGAACCAAAACTTCATATGCTCCGGCGTCAAACGGCGTTTGCCACACGGTATACATGTCTTTGTCATAAAGTTCCTTTGGCGGTAGGTACCCTATATGCCCATTCACAATATTTCCCACCACCACAGGTGTAGAAGAGAATTTCTCCCGAAGGGTTTGTTGAAAAACAGTATAGGCTTCATTGGGCTGCACTACGATCTGACAATCTCCCAATTGCCAATACCATACCTTTACAGTGACTTTAATCCCATCCCTAATGGAACTCCTCACTCCCAGTTTGCGGATAAGTCTTTCTTTTAGTACCGGATCCTCACATTCATTGATGGACTGCTTAAGCTCCTTGATGGATGGCCAAGGTTTCAATGGCAATTCAATAGTGATAATTTCAGCCGACACATTACTATTAGCAGCTACAGACTCCTGCTCCCAGATGGCCAGCGGGGCCCCAGAGGCAACTGTTTCCTTGAAAATAAGTGCTTTACCTGCAGGCGACATACTTTCGAGCACAGCCAAGGCAGAAAATGCCAATTGCCTACCGTGCTTTTCTGCAAGCGCGACATTTCCTGAATATTGCTCTGCTGGAGCAAGGTCTCCGGAAGCTCCTTGAATGAACAAACTTGGAGCTCCGGTATTTTCATTCATTACCTTTTTGAAAGTACCCGGGAAGTCTGGAGAAATTTTAAGGTTGTCCCAAGCTAAGGTGGTCGGGTGGCAAGCATAATTCACAATTGTACCCATTATCCCTCCAGAAGTATCCGTAATTCTCCCTACAAGTAAAGTATCATCGGCAGATTTGCTGGAATTGTAACCAACAAAATACTGATTCCTTTCTGGCTCATAATAATCTCGGTTTTTAGCCAGATTACAGGTGCCATATTCCCAAGTCAGTATTCCCGAAACTTTATTCCGTAGGCATTCCTTGATTAACTCTGTACATATTTCCCTCAAGGTATCCAAGTAAGGAGCTATCAGTTCTCCTCCGGGCTTGTCTTTATCGGCTCTATTTAGATTGGGGCCAGCGTGGGTATGGGAAAAACAAAACAAAAGTGAGGCCTCCTCCAGTCCTGTTTTTTCAAGGATAAAATTCCTAACATAGGCTTCATCCTCCATGTTTTTCCACCAACCAAGATCTGCTGACAAAAAGACCATGGGTAAAGGATTACTTTTAGTCTCAATACTGATACAGGTAACCAATAATGGCTGATGAATACCTGTGGCCGTTGCCTGGGAAGAAGCTCCCCAGTTTTTATTATTGATCCCAATAGGGGGAGTAATATCCCTTTGTCCTATTCCAAATTCTCCTTCAAAAGGTCTAATAAATTGCTTTTTCTTAGTATTAGCAGAACTCATATTGGAAATAGTTTAGGACAATAAGGACAATCCACCATCCATAAGCAGGGTACTTCCAGTCATGTGTTTATTGTCAAAATCACATAACCAGAGTACACTACTGGCAACTTCATCTGGGTGCATAATTCTTTTGACAGGTACTTTTTCTATCGCTTTTAGCTTTGCTGATTCATTGCCGTCTAATACCTGTTTACTCAAACCTGCATCCACATAGCCGGGAGCAATTTCATTTACCAGAATATCGTTAGGAGCAAGTTCTAGTGCCAGGGATTTGGACAACATCCTTAATGCTGCTTTTGACACACTGTAAGTGGGAAGGTTTTGGTGTACAGTTTCTGCAGCCCAACTTCCCACGAAAACCAACCTTCCTGACACTTTGCCTTGGAGCAACTTTTCACTGGCAAATCTTGAAAGGTAAAATGCCCCATCAAGATTTACTTTCAATTCATTAGACCACTCCGTGGGACTAATATTCATGATTCCTTTTATGGTTACTGTGGCAGCATTAGGGATAATTATATCCAGAGTCCCCAGCTCTTCTGTTGCCCGTTCAACCCACTGCTTCACTAGGGCAGGGTCTCTTACATCTACACGGTCATACAAAACCTTCACTTCAGGATTTAAAAGATTTAGGCTAGCCAAAAACGCTTGTGCTTCATCGTTTTCTTTCACATCTCCCAAAGCCACATTCGCTCCCCTCAGAACAAAAGCTTTTACTATGGACCTACCAATATCCCCAAGGGCGCCGCTAATGATCACACAATGGTTTTTAAATGAACCAGGCATATTATTTTATATTTTATTGAAAAACCATTCCTCAGTACACATGAATAAATAAGTCTGAATTCAAACCTATTTATTCATAAGTTTTTTCACTACTTTCTCAGTTTTATCCAGCGTTTCATTGATGTCTTTTTCGGTGTGAGCAAAGGAAATGCTACCTTGTTTGATAGGCAAAGGGAAATTATAAACACCTTCATGAATGAGTTCATTTCTATAAGCTTTATCCCACTCAAAATCATGATTCAACACAATGTCATGGAAATCTACTGGAGCATGGTCCATAAAGTAAACACAATAAGCCGATTTTATGCGTGCCACTTTAAAAGGCTTGTCATAACGATTAAATATATCAATCAAGCCTTTTTCCAATAACCCACCCATGTTTTCCAGATGGTCATAAACCGCAAATTCCGGTGAAGACAATTTTTTCAAAGTAGCAATAGCAGCAGCATCTGTAAATGGATGGGCATTAAAAGTCCCAGCGATCAATACTCTCTTTCCTTTCTCAGGGTGGTTAAAGTAATCCATGTACTTCTTCTTTCCTCCAATCACACCTATTGGGTAACCATTGGCCACGGCCTTACCAAAGGAACTTAAATCTGGGGTTATCCCACAAATGCTTTGATAACCACCTAAGGCATGGCGAAAACCTGTTTTCACTTCATCAAAAATCAAAAGAAAACCTTTCTCATCTGCCAATTCACGAAGCCCCTTGAGGTAATTCTCATTTGGTTTTACAATTCCAATGTTTTGTAAAATCGGCTCGAGAATTATACAGGCTACCGGATATTTTTCAACCACATAAGCTATTGATTCCAGATCATTGAAATTGACTACGTGAATCAGGTCTTTATGGCCTTGTGGAACCCCTGCTGACAATGAATCATAAGGATACTCTCCCGGTGAAACCCTAGGTCCTATATCTTCCAGACTACTCATTACATTTGCCGAGACATCGTTGTGCCAGCCATTGTAACCTCCCTGAATGATAATAACGTGGTCTTTTTCGGTAACTGCTCTTGAAATTCGAATGGCATGATAAGTAGCTTCTGAACCGGTACAGGTCACTTGAATGCTCTCAACAGTAGGCACACATGTGCAAAACAAAGCTGCCAACTCCCCTTCGTGGGTAGTAGGCCCAGCCCCCATCAACACCTCATGGTTATCCATGGATTTTTTTACTGCTCCATTGATATCCGGATCATTGTGGCCCAAAAAAGCCGAAGCGAAGCCTGCTTGATAATCGATGTATTCATTCCCATCAATATCCCAAATTCTACTCCCCTTGCCTTTGGTAAAAGCAATATTTGGATCTGATTTACGATTTAAAGAAACAACACCACCAGGGATCCATTTCTCGTTTTTATTAAGTAATGCTTTTGATTTTGGCCAATTATTCATAATACTAAATTGAATTATATTAAGTATACCCCCCAAGGATGTCAATTATATGTCAAATGTTGGGATCTTCATGTTCTCCCCTCCCCTTAATGCCGACTGATGGGCAACTATCCCAGGGGCAGTATAAGCCAATGCTTCATGAATGTTTACCAATGGCTGTCTCTCGTTAATCACTGAGTCCACAAATTCGTGGGTAATAAAGGTATGTGAACCATCATGTCCACTATTGTGCCTCATTAACTTAGGCAAAGCATCCGAATCCCACCAATCTTGCTGTTGATAATCCTCTTTCTCTGCTCTCTTAAACAAAAATCCTGCATCATCTCTTCCCAATTCTTCAGAAGCATTGATCTTCACTTCATCTAATCCATGTGGATCTCTTGCATACAAACTCATCCTATCCCCATGCCATTCACCTCTTTCAGTCCCCATCAAAGCTCCTCTCCAACATACAGACATCCTGCTCGCATTGCCTTTATTGGTTTTGAAGAGCGCAGTTTCATTCCAGAATGGATTGTTATAAGGGTTACCTTTCAAAGCTTCACTATCATCTCCCCAACCAAGACAACTTACGTCCGTAAATCGCTCTCCTGTAACAGAAATATGGTAAGCCGTACAGTGGGTAGGGTACATCATTGGGGCCATACCATGTCTCCAGGTAGGCTTTCCTTCCTCATAAAAAAGCACCTCAAGACCTGGGTGATGATAATCGGCTTCTACCCTGAATATATTTCCAAATTTCCCTTCATTATAATATTTCCTTGCTGAAATGACCACTTGATGGTAAGCACTTGTTTCAGCCATCATATAGGTCAGACCTGTTTTATTCACAGCATTCCTAAGTCTTTCACAATCTTCTAGACTCATCGCAGCCGGCACTGCACATAGCACATGCTTGCCCGCATTCAAACAAGCAAGTACATGCTCAGCATGATCAGGTACTGGAGTAGCCACGAATACTGCTTCTACTTTTGGGTCTTTAATTAATTGCTCCAGAGATTCATAACTTTTGGTACAGTTATACACTTCCATCAATTTTTCTCTCCGGTCTTTTCGTAAATCACTAACCGCCTCTACCACGCAATTGGGATGCTCATGAAAGAAAAAGCTAGCGCCAAATCTACCTCCCACAACGGCCATTCTTAATTTTCTATCACTTTTGGGTGGGCCTGCAAAGGCAAACCTAGGACTCACTACCATTGAGGCACCGAGCATTCCAGCTGTTTTCAGAAAATTTCTTCTTTGTTTTCCTGATAATGATATTGGTTTCATATTTGTAATAAAATTTAATGTTTCTATAAGATTGATTAATCACAAAATAGACAATCGGATTCCTTCCGATGGTTATAAATTTGGGTTAATAATTTGGGTTTTGAATTAACGTCGGCCCATCATTAGTATGACTAAGGTCAATTTGTGCTTGTGGGATTGGATATATTTCATTTTTACCTTTTGTGAAAGTAGCTCCCTGCATATAATAAAAATTATAATCAGGAATACTGGTTTCATGTTGAATATAAGTGTTCAACTTTTCGGCCATATAACCGGTACCATTGTCATACCTCTGGAGATCAAAGAATCGATGGTGTTCCATGGCCATTTCTAGTTTTCTTTCAAACCTCACCGCTTCTCTGGCGAAATCTTTTCCATTGGTAGAGAATTGCCCATTGTACAGTCCCACTTTATAATTGGCCGCAGGCTCATCTGTGGTTCCTGCCATAGGCGCATTATTGTCTTTGTATTTTTTCACCCAACTTTCAGGATCCGCAGCTCTTGCCCTTACCCTATTGACATACGCTTCTGCAAGCTCAAGATTTCCAACTTCCACTTCCACCTCTGCTGCCCATAAAAGCACATCTGCAAACCGAATCAAGTTATAGGAATTTGCACTACTATTCCCTTGTCGTGCTTCCGGTTCAGCCTGGGGGTTGGCATTTTTCATATGCAAATAAGGCCCACCTACACTTTGCTGCCTTACCCAGGACATGCCTGGATTAACTCCCCAATCAAGAAAAGGGATTCCCCGGCGTCCTACAATCCAATCCAGCCGTGCATCTAAGGTACCTTCATAAGGAGAAAATGGTTCTGAAGAAGGTATACCCAGATCATTATTGATATCGAAATCATTGAAACTATCTATCAACGGTAAACCAGTTTCAGGATCGGTCTTATAAGAATTCACAAGCGAAAATGAAGGTTGATAAAAACCATAGCTAGGGAATGGACCACCATAAGGTCCCGAATGCCCTTCCCCTCCAGCGGTATTTCCATTCGCTCCATTTCCACCATCATTAACGGAATGCATTATAGCAAAAACCTGCTCAGGCCCATGCTTGGTTGAAGGTTTAAAATTATCGAAATAATGCTTATTCAAATCGTACTTCAATCCATTTGAAGTCACGCCATTGGCTATAATGTCATCCAATATTGGCTTTGCCTCTGTGTACTTGTGCTGAAACATATGTGCCTTAACCAGAAAAGCTTTGGCTGCCCATTTATTGGCTCTCCCAACATCACTTTTGACTTCGTTAAGATTTTCTGCAGCAAATTGAAAATCTGCTTCAATAGAAGGCCATACAGGTCCTGAATTAGGTAAATTAAAGTTTCCATTTGAAAAACTAACACTCTCGTCAATAAATGGGATATTCCTCCACATCAGAGAAGCTTCAAGATGATAAAGCCCCCTTAGGAATCTTGCTTCAGCCTCTACCTGTAATGCTTTGTCTTGAGACATTCCACCATTTTCCATTACTAGTTCTAAAAGCCGCAATACGTCATTGGAACGTTGCACACTTGAATACAATACTTTCCAGCGGTCATTGAACCCTGGAGTAGCTGCCGTAGCGGTATAACTTTCGTATTGGGGAACCGGTTGCAGGGCTCCTGCCTCGGTTCCAGTATGCGCATCATCAGAGGTCACTCCTCCAAAAATCCATCTCCCTGAGGGCCAACTCCCTCCAGAGGTACCCCCATTATTCAACAGTGAATACGCACCAATCAATACGCCATTTACCCCTGCCTCAGTTGCCAAATTGGAAGATGAAAGTGTCCCTTTGGGTTTAACATCCAGAAATTCTTCGTTACAACCAAAACTCCCTGTAAGTAAAATCATCATTACAATGATACTTTTTGATTTTATTAAATGCTTCATGATTATGAAAGTTTAATCAGGTGTTTATTATAATTAAAAGGAAAGGTTCAACCCAAGGAGAAAGCTCCTTTGATTATTGGGATAGTTGGCCAAATCTATTCCGAAACTGGAACTACTTCCCGACAATTCAGGATCCAAACCTGTATATCCAGTTATAGTAAATAAATTCAACGCCTGGGTATACACCCTCAGTCTGGTAAGCTTGATTCTTTCCAAAAGTGATGGAGAAAAAGTATATCCCAAGGTAAGGGTGCGCATCCTCAAGTAAGAAGCATCCTCAACAAAATAGGAATTAAACACTCCCGCTGTACTAAAGCTATTTTGAGTTTCAATTTTAGGAACCGATGTATTGGTATTCTCCGGTGTCCATGCATCCTTCAACGCATTGCTTTTGACGCCAACATAGGTGCCAAAGAAATGCGTGTAAGCAGGAACAGTATTAACTGCTTCATTCCCCTGTGATCCATAAAGGATGGTGGAGAAATCAAACCCTTGATAGGACAAAGATAAATTAATCCCATAAGTAAAGTCAGGGTTTGGGTTACCGATAAACGTCCTGTCATCAGGTGTAATCTCACCATCTTTGTTCACATCCCTGTACCTAAACCTTCCCGGTTCAGCACCACTTTGTGCAGGTGCATTGTTAACCTCCTCTTCGGAGTTAAATAATCCTATCACATCATACCCGAAAAAAGAACTGACTGGTTGCCCTACCTGATTCCTAACCATGCTACCCAGTTGCTGATGAGAAGCCGTATTAAAATATCCAGGTTCTGGTATATTCACGATCTTATTGTCGTAGGCCGTAATATTACCTCCAAGGGTATATTCCAGCTCTTTCATGAAATTGCCTTTATAGGTAATGGAGAAATCTACCCCTGAATTTTGAATGTCCCCAATATTTACTGTAGGTGGGGTAGCTCCACCTGCTGTCGCAAGGGTAGGCTGCCCAAACAATAGCCCATCAATTGACTTTTTATAGTATTCGACGGATAAATCAATTTTATAATTTAGAATTGAAGCATCAAACCCAGCATTGGTTACAATATTCCTTTCCCAACTGGTTCTGGTATTACCACTTCGCGTTTGGAAAAAACCCTGAACTGCACTGTTACTGGTTCCCCTTATGTCGTAATAAGCATTACTAATAGAGCCCCCAAAAAGGTCAAATTGGTTTTCAGGATTGATATTATTTTGAGATCCCAGTACACCATAGCTTCCTCTGAATTTCAAGTCATTCAGCCAAGAGATATCTTGCATAAAAGACTCTTCAGAGATTCTCCATCCCAATGAAAAGGAAGGAAAAACACCATACCTGCTTTGGGATCCAAACCTGGATGAACCGTCCCTTCTTACGGTAACGCCAAATAGATATTTTTCATCATAGGAATAATCTAATCTACTAAATAGGGAAAACAAGGCGTCTTCATAAAAGCTACTGTAGTTTAAGATATTGGAAGTACCGGTACTTAGTGTTCTATAGTCTACATCGGTAGAATAGTAATTTTGTCGTGATCCTCCAACAGACCTGCCTGTGTTGGTAATTGATTCTGTACCTAGCAACACTTTGAAAGTATGGCCTTTAAAATCCTTGGCATAGTTCACCGTATTGGTCCACATCAATCGACTGGAAAAAGAGGAGCTTTCACTGAATGAATTTGGATTAAGAAAACCCTGTACATTTTCATATTGAGTAAAAGAAAAGGAATTATTGTAGCTATTGTTCACCACCGTGGCAAGACTGGTCCTGGCAGTAAAATCCTTCAGAAAGCGTAATTCAGCAAAGACATTTCCTACAATATTCCAGGACCTATCCCGGTTATCCGCGGCCCTTTCTCTACTGGCCACAGGGTTTGAATTACTCCCCAGATTAATTCCTGCCCTAGTACCTCCATAATTCCCCTGGATATCATGTGTTGGTACTATAGGCATCATTTTATATAATTCAGAAATGCCCCCAAATTGACTTTGGGTATTAAAACTAGGATTTTCTCTATAGAAAAGATTTAGGTTTTGCCCAATGGTAAAATTCTCACCAAAATTAAAAGAAGTATTGATCCTGGCCGAATACCTTTTTAAATAGGTTTCAACTACGGTTCCTTGTTGGTTAAGATATCCAAGAGAGACCATGTATTTGCTTTTGTCTGTACCACCACTTACACTTAAGTTTTGCTCAGCCATAGGGGCTGGTTTAAAAAGCTCATGAAACCAGTCGGTACCCGTTTTGTTCACTTTTTGAATCAGGTAATTGTTCCCAGGATTCAAGGGATCAAAATTGTATTTTGAAGGATCTACAACTGGATCACCAGCCATGGCAATTCCCGAACCACTAGGTCCAGCATACATGTAATCTGGTATTCCGTCTCTGTAAAGGGCATTATTTGGATCTGCAATTAAAGCCATTTCAGCAAATTCTTCTGGGTTGCGCACAATATTGAAAGGGTTTCCACTCAAAGGCATTTGCATGCTGTAAAAAGTATCAAAGGAAAACTGGGGTGCTCCAGATTTACCTTTTTTCGTTGTTACGATTATTACTCCATTGGAGCCCCGCACCCCATAAATGGCTGCTGCGCCTGCATCTTTCAACACCTGAATAGACTCCACATCATTTGAACTTACGTTATTTAAATCTGCCTGAACCCCATCTACAATTACCAAAGGTTGAGAATCACCAAATGAACTCACTCCCCTGATAAAAATATTGCTTGTGGACCCGGGTGACCCTGAACTAATTACATTCACCCCCGAAGCCTGCCCTTGCAAGGCCTGAGCAGCCGATCCAGAAGGAATCGACTTCAAGGCATCTGTATCCACCACAGATACGGCTCCAATGATATCTTTCTTTTGCTGGGTCGTGTATCCTGTGACCACAACTTCATCAAGCGAAGTAGCACCATCTTGGAGGCTAACATTAATAATTGATCGACCGCTGATAAGCTCTTCTACAGGCTCATATCCAATAAAGGAAAATACCAAACTGCCTTCACCAGAAACTTGTAGGCTGTACTCACCATTAACATCCGTAACTGTACCAACTGAGGTGTTTTTCAAAAGAATGGTTACGCCAGGAATTGGCTGAGCATCTGATTCAGAATGTACCGTGCCCTTAACCGTAAAACTGCTTTGGGCATTCACCAAGCCCGGTGCTATACCTGACGCTAAAATAGCCAGATATAGCATAAGCTTGCAATAATTGATAAGTGGTTGAAATAAGTTTTTCATTAAGGTTAAGTAAAGTGTCTCAAGTAGGTTTCCTCATTGATAATTAAAACAATGTTTACCAAAAATATAAATTTTTGTTTACATTAAAAACCATTCTAAAAAAAATTATATTTAATTTTCATCTAACGTTATTATACACCATTTCAAAAGATAATTTTATACCTACTTAAATTACAGCATTTTGTCTGTAAAATAAATTGATTTATCAATTGGCCTCCCCAGAAAGACTTGGATTTTATTATGTATAATTCACTTTTATGTTTACAAAAAAAAGGGCTGTACCTCTAAACACCTACCTTTTCATTAACCACGACTTATGCATAAGTAACTTTTGTATTGTCAGGCTAAGGTGAAACTTTTATAAATCTATTTGAAATAATTCATTTCAATACTAAGATTTGACAAGTAGATTGATAAAACATAAATTTGGATTCCAGCAATCCTAAAACAGCTGAAGGGAAAAAAATATGGTAAAAGCCAGTGGAACTGAGGAGAAAACAGTATTAATTTAGCTACATTTCCTCAAAAAATCTTAAGGATCTCCTTCTCCATGCCAGTGTTTAAGGTAGAGCATTAAACAACTCAACACAAGGGATGTTAAATTAGTAGCACCTTTATAACTCAAGATTAAAAGAAGCCATTTCACCCCTTAAGAGATGTTTTTTAAGCATTTCTTCAGCTTTAGCCAAGTCTTTATTTTTAAGGGAAGCCACGATCTCTCTGTGCTCTTCATCAGTATGCTCATAATCACTCATATGAACCTGAGTTTGCCCCAATTTCTGGTGAAAAAGTGGGATGTTGCTCATTTGGTAAATTTGCTTTAGTCTCGCATTACCAGACAGTTCAATCATTTTCTCATGAAACCTCACATCTGCTTCACAGGCCCCTTCAAAATACTCACGCTTAAACATTGTCGTAAAATCATCGCATATTTCCTCAAGGATGGCAATGTCTTTCTGATCCTGTTTTTGAAAAATCAATCGCAATGCGCCCAACTCGATAATTTCTCTTACCTCACGGATCTCCTTGACATCTTCAGGGCTTAGGCTTTTCACAAAATAACCACCCTTCTTACCAAATACCACCAAGTTCTCCCCCAACAAACGATTCAATGCCTCTCTCACCGCCATTCTATTTACATTAAGATGAGTCGCCCAATAATCTTCTTTTAAGCGAACACCGGATACCAGGTGATTGGACAATATCTTCCTTCTTAGTTCTGAATAAACCTTAACGGAAAGGGATTCATTTTTCATTATTGGGGTGTTAAGTTCACAATACGGCCTCAAAATAACACAAAAATTGCGATAATTGCAGTTTTTCACTTTACAACTTATTCTTGTTTACATAAAATTGAGATTCTAGTAAAGAATTAAAGAAATTTTAGGGTTTAGAAATCTTATTATACTTTAAGAAAAACCCATTATCAAAATTTTCTTTGCCCTTAGCACTACCTCCCTGAAACCAATATCTATTTCCTCCAGTCCATCCTCTCATTATATAATGTAATGGTTCGAAACCGTATGACCGTTTAATTTTTGCAAAAAAATCATCATTGCTTAACAATTTAATTCTTTCAAATAGAACTTTTGCCAACTAATTTCGATTAACAACCTATGGCAAATCATTTTTAGCCAAAGAATATAATTAACAACTGAAAATTGAAAACAAAACTTATATTTTTACTTCTTTTAACCCTATTGTCATTATCTACCTATGGACAGGTGGTTATAAAAGGAAAAGTTACTGATGCTGAAACAGGTGATCCTATCCCTTTCGCCTCAGTATTGCTACAGGGTACCAGTGTAGGGAACTCTACAGATTTTGAAGGGAATTTCCTTATCACAAGTAGCAGTAGGGCAGACAGCCTCTTGGTGACCTATATAGGGTATCTACCACAGGCAAAAGCCATAGAAAGCGGTAATGAGCACACAATTAATTTCCAACTTAGGCCCTCTGATATCCAATTGGAGGCTTTTGTATTTGTAGCAGGAGAGAATCCTGCCTATGATATTATACGGAAGGCTGTGGAAAAGAAAAAACAGTTTGACAAGCGGAATCTAAATGCATACGAAACAAAAAACTATACAAAGATTGAAATTGATATAGACCATGTTTCAGAAGCTTTTACAAAAAGAAAAGCGGTTCAGAAAGTAACGGCCGTTTTAGACTCCATCAAACAACTGACCAACGATGAGGGAGAAAAGATTTTGCCTGTATTCTTCTCGGAAACTCTTTCTTCCTTTTATTTCAGGAATAACCCTGAACTTAAAAAAGAAGTAGTGGAAAAATCCAAGGTTACGGGTGTAGGGATTACAGATGGTTCAACTGCCTCCCAGATCACTGGTTCAGCATTTCAAGAATACAACTTCTATAAAAACTGGCTAAATATCCTCGAAAAAGAATTTGTTTCCCCAATTGCAGATGGTTGGCGGGGCTTTTATGATTACGACTTGCTGGATTCTATCAAAATTGGAGAAGACTCCGTTTATGCTTTGCAAGTTTATCCCTTGAGGGAACAGGACCTGGCATTTACAGGAACCATTTGGATAAATAAAGAAACCTACGCCCTCAAACAAGTAGATCTTACCATACCAAGAGAAGCCAACCTGAACTTTATCGAAAGAATAAAAATCCAACAGGAATTAACCGCCACAGAGCAAGGGGCACTAATCCCCTCAAAAACACGAGTACAGGTGAAAATCGGGCAGATTACCCCAAAAACAGCCGGTTTACTGGCCAAGTTTTATACATCTGTTGACAGTATTAGCATAGGAAACCCTAAACCTACCTCCTTTTTTAATCAGGCCGTCGTTCTCCAACCTGATTTTGATTCTGAAGGAGCGGAATTTTGGAATCAAAATAGAAAAGATCCACTTAGTACAGAAGAACTCGCTGTTCTTCAAATGGTAGACACCCTTAATAAAATCCCTGTTATTCGATTTTATTCAGAAGGTTTAAAATTTCTTGCTACCAGCTATTTGCCCATAGGTAAATTTGACCTTGGCCCATGGCCAGGCTTTTTCAATTATAACAATGTAGAAGGAGTAAGACTAGGCGCAGGATTTCGGACAAATATGAAGTTCAGTAATAAGTGGGCTCTTGAAGGCTATGCAGCCTATGGCTTTTTAGACCAAAGGTTAAAATACCATGGAGGGGTGAGGCGAATTTTAGACAGAAACAGATGGACCACCGTTAAAATTTCCACGCAGAAAGAGATCGATCAGGTTGGACTGGAAATGGAAAACCTAGCCGGAAACAGTGTATTCCTTGCCGCGAGTAGATTTGGGACACTCCGAAAACCTTTTATATCCACCAACCATAAATTGGAGCTTAGAAGGGAATTATTCAAAGGGTTTATTTTATCAGGTGGCCTTAAACTGAATCACTTTGACCCTTTGTACAATTTTTATCATAGAGACGAAGTGGGTTCTGAGTTGAAATCAGAATTCAATACAACAGAAGCCAAAATAGGTGTTCGGTATGGTAGAGATGAAACCTTTATTATTAATGACAATGAGCGAATTTCCTTAGGACCATCCCGATGGCCAATTTTCGCGGTGAATTATTCTCAGGGTTTTAAATGGCTTAAAGGTGAATACAATTACTCAAAAATGAACCTAGTTATTTCCCAAAAACTAAATATGGGCATGTTAGGCATTTCCAAATACGAGGCAGAAGCCGGTAAAGTTTTCGGAGAAGTACCCTACCCTGTTTTGGAAAACCACCTGGGAAATGAAACCTTGTTTTATACTACAGCGGCATTTAACACCATGAATTTTAACGAATTTGCCTCTGACCAATATTTCAGTATTCGCTACAGACACTTTTTTGAAGGTTTCTTATTGAATAAAATCCCTTTAATTAAAAAATTAAAATGGAGGGCTGTAGCAAATGCCAATGTGCTATTTGGTTCGGTCAGCGAGGCCAACAAGTCTCATGCTCCTGTGATGGATCCTGAAGGTTTTCCTTTACAACCATTCCAAGGCTTAGACTCAAACATGCCCTATCTGGAGCTAGGTTATGGGGTGGAGAATATTTTTAAGTTTTTTAGGGTAGATTTCTTTCACCGAATGACTTACCTTGATGATCCGGACACCAAACCCTTCGCTGTTAAAGTCAGCGCACAAATAATCTTCTAAAAATAAGTAAAGACGCTATGGTGGGTCCAATACTTATTTGGCAAGAATTCAAGGACATGAAAGCTGCTAAGGTGAATTTCTATTACAAATAAATCATACAAAAATGGAAATAGGAGACCTTTTCGCTCAACAAAAAGACTTTTTCAATTCAAACAAAACCAAAAGTGTAAGTTTTAGAATAGAACAATTAAAAACTTTTAAAAACCTTCTAAAAGAAAATGAAGGTTTACTTTATGATGCCATCTATGAAGATTTTGGAAAGTCTGAATTTGAAACTTACGTGTCTGAATTGGCTTTGCTATACCACGAGATCAATGGTTTAATAAAAAACGTAAAAAAGTGGAGTAAACGAAAAAAGGTAGCCACTGGAGTGGCCAATTTTCCGGCAAAGAGTTACATCATCCCAGAACCTATGGGTGTTACCTTGGTGATAGGCGCCTGGAATTACCCCTATCAGCTCTCTCTAGTGCCCGCCATTACATCACTAGCAGCAGGAAACACCGTTATCCTAAAACCTAGTGAACTACCTGCCAGAACCTCTCAAGTAATGGCGCAAATTATCAATGACAATTTTCCAAGCAACTATTTCCATGTAGTAGAAGGGGGTGTAAAAGAAACCACAGAGCTATTAGAACATCCCTTTAGCAAAATATTTTTCACTGGTAGCATTCCAGTTGGCAAAATCATTTATCAAGCCGCAGCAAAACATCTAACACCTGTCACACTAGAACTTGGGGGCAAGAGTCCAACATTCGTCCTTTCTGATACGGATATTAAGATGACTGCAAAGCGAATTGTTTGGGTAAAGTTACTAAATGCAGGCCAGACTTGTATTGCTCCTGACTATATTTTAGTAGATCAATCCATAGAGGCACCATTTCTAGAAGCCTTAAAAAATGAAATTGGATGCAACTATAAAAACAAGGCTGACATTGAGGAAAACTATTTAAGAATAATAGACAACAAAAATTTTGACCGACTTAGTAATTTAATCCGGACAGGTCAGGTTTATTTTGGAGGTAATTTAAATAGAGACAATAGGTTTATAGAACCAACAATTCTTCAAAATGTAACTTTTGAGGACGAAGTTATGAAAGAGGAAATTTTCGGCCCAATTCTCCCTATTTTATCTTTTACCAACCTTGAAGAGGCAATACAGACAGTAAAGGAAAGACCAAAACCGCTTTCTTGTTATATCTACTCGAAAAACAGAAAAACAATTAATAAACTATTGAATGAGCTTTCATTCGGAGGAGGAGCTGTAAATGACAGTGTAATGCACCTGTCTAACACCAACCTTCCATTTGGAGGCGTACGTTTAAGTGGAATGGGGAGTTATCATGGGAAAGCAGGATTTGACACCTTCACCCATTACAAAAGCATATTAGATAAACCCTTTTGGTTTGAAGGGAATATCAAATATGCTCCATACACAAAGCTAAAAAAAGCAATCATTAAGTGGGCTTATTAATAGCACAACAATGCTTTTAATTAACTCATGAAATTACTTCCTAAGGAAGGCTAATAAATCTATTGAATTATCTGATTTAGATAATATTCAGCGCCTGCTCTTTAATCTTTTCCAATTCATCTTTCATATTGATGACATGGTGCTGAATAGAAGAATCATTTGCTTTAGATCCAATAGTATTGATCTCTCTGCCCATTTCCTGACTTACAAAACCCATCTTCTTACCTTCAGACTTATTTGATTGCAAGACCTCTGCAAACAGGTTCAGGTGGGCTTCTAGCCTGACAACTTCTTCGGTAATGTCTAACTTCTCAAAATAATAAATGAGCTCTTGCTCAAATCTGTTTTTATCAAAATCCTGGTCTTTTACCCATTCGGAAAAGTTATCTCTTATTTTTTCAATAAGTCTGTTTTTACGAACCGGAACCAAGGCCTTAATGCTATTCAGGTTTTCAGTAATAATAGACAAGCTTTCCTGAAATTTCTCCATCAACACAGCCCCTTCATTGATTCTAAATGAATCGCAATCATTCAAGGCTTCACTTATAATTGGTAAAATAATCTTCCAGGCTTCATTATAATCAGACTTCTCTACATTAACCGTAGTAACGCCAGGAGACTGAAGTGCCAATTTAAAAATATCTGTAGTCGAACCTTTAACCATTCCGGCCATGTCCGCATATTTTTCATAATACCTTTGGAACAGCTCTTCTTGAATCACTATTGGAAGGTCATCTTCTTTTTTAGAGCTGAAATCAATAGAAACGTTGACCTTCCCTCTTTCAAGAATGCCTGAAACTATATTTTTAACCTCTGTTTCCTTTTCAGAAAATTGTTTTGGAGCCCTAAAATTAAGGTCTAAAAACTTAGAATTAAGGGTTTTAACTTCTATTTGAACGGTATAATTATCGTCCTCATATACTGCCAGGCCAAAGCCTGTCATGGATTTTATCATTTCAAAAGATTTTGTATCTAAAAATTATAACCCAAAGTTACATAAAATCTCGTTTTCTCAACCGTATAATTTCTTATCGGCCTGGCAGCATCAAACTTCACATAATAATTGAGCAATACAGTCCTAAGTCCTGCCCCATAACTTTGCAGCCAAGGATTGTTGAAATTGTTAAGCGTAATAACAAATGGTGAACCCTCAGTATTGATCACCTCGGTGTTTTGATCATTTACGCGCTCCCAAGGTGCGGAATTAGACCAGGAAGAACCCGTATCATAAAACCCTACCAATTGAAAGTTTCGAATAAAATTAGAAGTAATATTACCTCGAGACAGGTATGAGAATAATGGAATTCTCAATTCAGTACTAAATGTGATTACATTGTTCCCTCTTATTTCGTCATAATCAAATCCACGCAAATCAACGAACTCGGCAAAAAGCAGGTTAGAGTTCTCTACCCCAGCTTCGTTTCTGATAGGAGAAACTTCAGGTCTGTTAGTTGGCGGTTGGTAAAATTTATTAAATAACCAATTCTGCATACCTCCAACCAAATATTTTTGAGGATTACGTCCAAAATACCCACCGGCATATAACCTTGTAGCAAGGGTGATGTTTTTATGGATTTTCTGGTAATTTCTTAAATCAAGGTAAACATTACTAAAGGACCTTTCACTGAGATTGAGCCCCTGATAATGAACCAAACCTATTTTACCTTTAAAACCTTGCTCCATGTACAAGCCCAACAGCCTGGTCTTGTCTATTACTAGCTCCGCTCTACCACCGGCATAATTGACATCTAAACGATTTTGCGGCCCATCCCCTCCTCTAATAATTGAATCCGGATTAAGATTGAAATATTGTGTTTTGGCAATAAAGGGTGACAAACTCACTCTTGCTCCTGTTGAAAAAGGATAAGAAACACCTACCTCAGTTTTGCTAAGCACATATTTCTGAAAAGTAAGATCTCCTTCATTTCTCAATATAGAACGGCGATCAAAGCGTCCGTTTATATCCAATTTGTATTTTCTGTATTCGTACTCAAAATAAAGGTCACTGCCAGAGCGAAAATCTAATGCCGTCAACACTCCGCCTTTTATAGAGTGATTGTCCAGCAAGTCAGTCATTTGACCACTTATATTTAATCCGAATCCCCTCAATGGATCAACAACGAAGGAGGTATTGAGGCTACTTGTGATAAATTGGGGCACATAATCTCTTGGACCTTGCACCCTTTTCACCATGTTTTGTTGCCTGAAGGCATCCAAAATATTACTTCGTCTGTCTGCAAGTCCTGATGGATCCTCTAATGGCTTGGAAGATTCTTGTCCATAAAGTTTGGGTATGGTATCAAAGGTGTAATTGTCTGTGTCAAGGCCTCCTTCTGTTTCAAACCTTAACCTGTCAACATTTATGGCAGCTGTCATAGGCTTAGTAATAGAAGGAATACTGTCTTCTAAAGCATCAACCTTATTTGGCAAGTTTGTCTCAGCAAGTATTTTGCTATCTCCACCAGACAATATTTCTTCAAGATCAACCCCCGCAAGACTGGTATCTGCTGGAGTTAATAAGACATCCTGATTTTCAACTTCAGCGATTGCTTCTGGAACTTCATTGTCCTCTTCTGAAGTTATTTCTTCAACCTGCCTTTGTATTCTTCTATTGGAAATCCTTTCATTCACAAGCTTGGCCTGTTCCAACTGCACCCTTGGAGTACTTGGAGTAAACTGATCCAAATTCGGGAAGTTTTCCAACACTAGCTTGGTCTGGGTACCATCTTTCACGGCATAAGCCCATTTGTTGTTTTGCAGGTCATAATCGAAAGATTCCAAACTTTGATTGAATGCTGAGACTTGGCTTGAAACACTATTTCCTAGTCCTAGGCGCATCAAATTTGTAATCCCACTCTGCTCACTTAGGAACAATATAGTTGCATTGTTTAATTTTGCCGGATAAAGATTAATATGGTTCAAATTGGTAAGCCTGGTTTCGGACACCGTATCTCCCAGGTTTAATTGAAATAAATTATAATAATTAGGGAAATTATGAACATCAATAACTCCAGTCAATAGGCTGTCAGGAAGGTCAACCTTATTAGAGGCGTAAATAATGGTTGAATCATTCAGGTATATTGGCGTTCTATTGTCGAATACATCATTGGTAATCCTCCTTCCCTGTCCTTTCATATTTAAGGTGTAGATTTCTGTTTTACCATTGTTTATCGCAGACAAGACCATGGTCCGGCCATCTGGTGAAAAATCAAGATCCAAAATCTGGGTTATGTTTCTAAGAAAAATTTTATCTTGACTACTTCCGTCAATGGCTCTCATTCTTAAAGTGGTAACACCTCTTTTAAAAGTACCAATTACCAAATTAAGGGTATCCCTCCACGCTATAGTAGGAGTACTGTAATCCGCTTCCTGTTCAAAAGACACATATCCCCCTTTAAAAATCACACTCTCTTTTCCTGAAGAGACCTCCCTTACTTTTACTTTAAATTTCCCCTCAACATTCTCCACATAGGCAAGGTTTTTACCATCAGGGCTGAAACTAATGTCTGTAATCTTACCAAATCGATTTTTTGGGGTAACATTGATCACGTTATCCTCATTGATGTCTTTGAAGTTTTCAAAAACACCTTTATTAATATCCGTATAAAATTTCATCCATTCTCCGGTGAAATCTTTGAAACGACGGCCTAAGGTATTGGCTATACTTGTACCTTCATTTCTGTTTATTCGACTTAGGTTGAGTATACTTGATAGGTACCTTCTGCCATATTTTTCAACGACATAATTCCAAATGGACTGCCCTACCAGACCGGCCTCCTCATCCTGAAGCTTAAATAATTTAGGGTTTTCATTATCCCTAAGGTAGTGACGGACAAAATCATCCATTTCCCTACTCCAACCATAAGCCAGGTATTTCGCCGCTCCATCAATAAACCAATCTGGGAAATTATTCACAAGGTTGGACTGGAAAGCATCAGAAATACTAGCCCCATACAACATCTCTTCGATGATTATTTTTGAGGTTTTATACAGCAATTCCTTCTTAAAGGACTCCCATGAACCTAAATAGGCAGCCTCAGCTAGGAGTTTACTGAAAAATGTTTGCCCGTCAACCGTAAAATTATTGGTGTTAAGGTTTAAATTACTTTCTAATAGTTCCTGTTTGGAATTGTAGATAAAAATCTTGGGTTTGGTATAGGCCACATAACCTATAGATTGGGTCAAATTATCAAATTCACTTTCTAAAAAATCAATTGCCATCCTGGCATTTGTTCGACCTCCATCATAATAATATACCTCAAAGTTATTGGAGGTGAAAAAATACCATTCTTTATCTTTATGCTGGATCCTATTTTTTCCAAATTTCTCCTTATTGAACTGCGCCAATAGTTCACCACTAGTGAAGCAAGATATAAGTATACCTATAATTAATAAATATTTAAGTCTCATTTATGTGCCTTAGAATTATTAGCCAATGTTTTAAATATACTTAAAAAATCTATTTATGTTCACTTCTTTGTGAGGTTCCTCACCACAAACCATAAGTTTTACCATCTGCTTACTTAAATAAGGCACCAATGACACCCCCTTGGCTCCGAAACCTCCAAACAAGTAAACGTTATCTTTGCTCGGATGTTTTCCAAGTACGGGTTTTCTATCTCTAATTCCCGGCCTTATTCCTACCTGATGGTCCTTAATCGCTATCACCTCTTTCTCAATTAATTGTTCTAATTTATCAAGAATTTCCTTTTTACCTGCATCGGTAGGACACAAATTGACTTCTGAATTATTATAGGTGGAGCCTACTTTCCCTATGCCCTCACCCATGTCTATCCTAAACACACCTCTATTTATAATTTCAGAAGAATAATAGTCCTGTTTCACAGTAAGTATCTCACCTTTTACAGGAATAAAGGGAATCCAATTGAAAAAAGTATTATTTCTCGCTTGAATTCCATTTGTAAATACGATTTTCTTGGCCAAAATTTCTTTAAACTGCCAATTCCCATCCTTGGTTTGTACCAAATCCTTTTCAGACAGCACAGCCTTAGTAAGCAAATTGCGTTCTCTTAACCATTCGCTATAGCCATTAACCAATTCTAGCGTATTTATATATCCGGTAGATTTAAGTAATACTCCACCAAATGGATCCTTTACTCCCTTATTACGTGATTGGGTAAAAACCTGTTTTATAAAAGCATTGAACTGAGGGTCAGCACTTTTAGCTACCCACTCATTTTGTTCTTCATAAGAAACAAAAGGTCTGTAGATCCCTAAAGAATGTACTAAGTCCTTATCAAGTAAGCGCTCCATCTCATGATAAAATCGTTCTATCTCTTCAAAAAGAATATCCGCTAGCCAAGTTTTCACCAAATTCCTCCCTGTTACAGGATTATACAATCCAGCTGCTATTTTCGAGCTACTGTTGGGGTCTCCATCATCAATAAGGTGAACACTATGACCATCTTGGATAAGTCGATGAGACAAAACAGTTCCTGCCAATCCCTGACCAATTAGTAAAAAATCCACTTCCATGCCTAAAATTAAATCATTCTTTGTTATTTTGATGCAGGAATTCAAATCATTTTAAAATGCTGCAGATTAAATCATTTACATTCAACCCTTTCTCGGAAAATACCTATATCTTATATGATGAAACCAAAGAAGCCCTGATCATTGATCCTGGTTGTTATGAAAAACAGGAAAAGGGTGTATTGTATGATTTTATTGCCAAAGAAGAGCTAACACCGGTAAAAATCATAAATACCCATTGTCATATAGACCATGTCCTAGGTAATGCCTTTTTAAAAAAAACCTACAAAATCCCACTTTGGTTTCATGCTGAAGAAGAAGCTATTTTAAAAGCGGTGAGCACCTATGCCCCCAATTATGGCTTTGCTCAATATCAGGAAACCAATGTAGACCACTTCCTAAAAGAAGGAGAAATAATAAAATTTGGTAATACAGAGTTAATACCGATCTGGGTACCTGGTCATTCCCCTGGTCACCTGGTATTGTTCCATAAACAATCTAAAAAATGCATCGCTGGGGACACCTTATTTCAAGGAAGTATAGGGAGAACTGATCTACCTGGTGGAGACCATGCCACCTTGCTGAATGCCATCAAAGAAAAATTGTTTACCCTTCCCGATGATGTGGTGATCTATCCTGGGCATGGACCTAGCACTACAATTGGTTATGAAAAGTTGAACAATCCATTCGTGGGTAAAAACGCAGTAAATTGACCATAAAAAAACACATCCCAAATGTCATTACCAGCTTGAATTTACTCTCAGGTATGGTTGGAATTCATTATGTCATGGTTAATGGCCCTTTTTATGGATTCTATTTTATTATTGCAGCAGCCATTTTTGATTTTTTTGATGGGTTTGCTGCACGGATGCTAAAAGTTCAAAGTCCCATTGGCAAAGAATTGGATTCATTGGCCGACCTTGTCACTTTTGGGGTTTTGCCATCATTTATCGTTTTCTTGCTTTTGGATGCTGTAAGTACCAATGACTGGATTCCGTATATCGGTTTTTTGATAGGTATACAATCAGCCTTTAGATTGGCCAAGTTCAATATAGATGAACGCCAGGAAGACAGCTTTATAGGTGTACCTACGCCGGCAAACGCTCTGTTTTTTTCTACATTACCCTTATTGGGAGCTGCTGTACTATGGATTGGAAACGGACTTGATAACCCCTGGATACTTAGCGGGTTAACTTTGGTCTTCTCCTTCTTGCTAACAGCAGAACTTCCCTTATTGGCATTAAAATTTAAAAACTTTAATTGGAGTGGAAACCAATGGCGTTACCTGGTACTTATAATCTCAGGGTTAAGCCTACTAATTCTGGGCTTTGCAGGAATTCCTATTGCTGTACTTTCTTATATTTGTCTGTCATTGGTCAATAACTGGATGGACGGTCATGGAGATAAGGGGTAAATTTGCTTTCAAATGCTTGATTGGGATAATTGGTAGTCTTTACTACATTCTTCCAGTCTCAGCCCAGCAAACCTATAAATTTCCGGTTTCCAAAGAAGGCGTCTACCACTTAAGCCAAAATCAGGCCACTGTTTGGGGACTAGGAGACCTGGACCAAATCTCAATTTTTGGACAACCCGGGATGTTGGATCAAAAAATTGATAGCAGCATTTTTTTACAAAAAGAGATCCCACAAAAAATTATTGGAGACAAACTCTATTTTTTTCTGGAAGGAGCTGACCAAGCTCTTCTTGAAGATGGAATAGCCCATCTAAATGAGCATCATTATACAGACACCCTTTTTTATTTACTCCAAACAGGAAGCACAGCAAGGAATAAAATCACAAAAACAGAGGAACATAACGAAACAGAAAACAGTCTTGCTCCACCTAAAAATCTTTTTCAGCTTTCTATTCATAAACTGGAAGAAGAAAATCTTTTAAGCTCAGGAAGGGAATGGTACGGCTATAGAACCTTTAATGGTGGCAGCCAGATCATCACAATTGAACATGCCGCTCCCAACTCAGTTGGTCCTGTTGCTATTTGGGCTCAATTTATGGCGCAGTCTTTTGAAGAAAGCAAATTTACCTTAGCCGCAAACAACCAAGTCATAGGTCAGGTTAGCATTCCTTCTATCCCTAACAGTAGGTATGCGATTAAGGGGCGAGAAACAAGCTTTGCCTCCAATTTCCCTAAACCTGAGGGCAATAAGCCACAAAACATCGTTCTTACTTTTTCCACTCTCAATCCAAATGGCACTGGTTATTTGAAGAACATGCTTTTGGGGTATCCCTTTTTATCCTCCCAACTCCCAGAAGGGGTCTATTATTCTCCTGACAACAGTGCTTATTCTATTGAAACTTCACATCAAGGCATTTGGGATGTCAGTGATTTTTATCAGGTAAAGGATATAAAAACCGACAACCTTCCAACAAGCAAGGCGAAAAAGATTGTAGTTTTTGACCCAGAAAGTTCCTCTGAAATTAAAAACCTTGAGCAAGTAATAGGAAGAAATGAAATTCTAAACGGACAGCCGGAATTCATTATCATTACTTCTGCCTCTCTATTCAGCCAAGCAAAACGACTTTCAGATTTTAAAAATTCAATGGGATTGCCTACTGAAGTGGTTTTAGTAGAAGATATTTATAATAGCTACGGCTATGGCAATCCTGACATTAGTAGTATTAGAAATTTTTTAGCTGCGTATTGGCAAACAACTGGCCGACTAAAAAATGTTTTGTTCTTTGGTAAAGGCAGTTTTGATTACAAACATAAGTTAGGTGGCAGGCCAAACTTAATGCCAACTTATAGTTCCAGAGTAAGTCTAAATCCATTGACCACTTATGGGTCGGACGATTATTTTGGTTTTTTAAACATGGGAGAAGGTGAATGGTTGGAATCTCCGGAAGGAGATCATCATCTATCCATCGGCATAGGAAGAATCCCAGCCATCAACTCCAGAGAAGCAAAGATTGCGGTAGACAAAATAATCACTTACCAAACTGGTAATCTAGGAAAATGGAAAAAGAAACTTTTATTTGTGGCTGATGATGGGGACAATAATATTCACCTTAATGATTCTGAGAAGCATACAGCTTACTTACACGAATATTCTCCCGAGTTTGAGCTAAAAAAACTATACCTGGACAATTTCCCTCAGGAGATGACTGATAACCCACAAACTGCTATAAAAGCCAGGGAAGCCTTAATTAAGAACATTAAAGAAGGCCTATTATTACTCAACTATATTGGTCACGGCAATGAGCTAAACCTGACCGCTGAAGGACTGTTTAGTGTAAGCGATATTCAAGATTGGCCCGTCACCAACCGTTATCCGGTAATTGTGACAGCAACATGTGAATTTGGAAGGCATGACAGTCCTTTTATTAGATCTGGGGCCGAAGAACTTCTACTGGCCGAACAAAAAGGAGCTATCGCTATTCTTACTACTGGTCGACCTGTTTTTAGCAGCATTAATTATTCCCTAAACAAAGCGTTTATAGAAGCGGCTTTTAAACAAGGTGAAGCATTGACCTTGGGGGAAATATTTAGAGACACAAAAAACAATAGCCTCAATGGCCCTCTGAATAGAAATTTCTCCCTGCTTGGGGATCCTTCCTTAAGACTTGACCTGCCCATTTACCACGCCGAAGTGGGAGAATGGATGGAAATAGACACGCAAATAACTACAGATCAACTAAGCGGACTCAATCGTCTGGAATACAAAGGTAAGGTAGAAGACCCCTTGACTGGAGCAAGTGTCACCCAGTTTGACGGCAACTATGAAATAACGATTAATGCACCTCCAAGTCAAATAGAAACCCTAGGAGATGAAAGTTCAAAAACCTTTTACACCGATTATTCCCAAACCTTGTATAGGGGGACAGGGAAAGTAGAGAAAGGAAGTTTTACAGGAGAAATTTTACTCCCTAAATTAGAAGGCTATTCCAATGATGAAATTCAAGTAAGTTTATTTGCGATCCATAACGATTTAAATAGAGAAGCATATGGGGCTAATAAAATTACAATCAACCCAAAAGAACCTGACATTAACCCAGAAACAAACAGTCCGACCATAGAAGTATGGATCGCCGACAGCTTACAAAGTAAGTCTCAGATTTCTTTTAGAAATACTCCCGTTTGGCTCCACCTTGCAGATGAATCGGGCATAAAAATAGATGAACCTTCAGGTATCACTCTTCAGGTAAATGAAAATCCAGCCCTATCCTTAACCAACGAATACTATGCCCTAAACGGAAGTTATAAATCTGGAAAAATCAAAGTGTGGGCAAACGATTTAATAGAGGGAATAAACGAACTTTCCTTCACCATTTATGATCAATTAGGAAATAGCACCCAACATACTGAAAAAGTGGAAGTAAAGGGAAGTAATCAGCTAAAAATAGAAAATATTTTGGTTTACCCCAATCCGGCCACAGATGAAGTTAATTTTAAAATAGTACACAATCGCCAAGGTGAAACCATTAATTTAAGTTTAAATTTATTTTCTTTACAAGGAACTGAAATATTTTCTTACAAGGGACGTTTTCCAAAAGCTGAGCGGTCAATAATAGACATCCAGTGGATATTTTTAAACAGTAATTCCCAAAATCTAATAAAAGGAACTTATCTTTACAATTTAAATCTATATTCTGAGGAGGATGCAACTTCAGATATAATAGCAGGTAAAATCATTATTCAATGAAAGCAATTAAAAACATTTGCCCAATTTTTATTTTTTTATTGGTCTTTAGCTCCTTTCAGGTTGAAACTAAAGCCCAAAACTCTTTAGAACTTACCAGGCAAGATGGGACCAGAAGGGTAATCATTACAGCAGTTCCCTTTCTAAACTTCGCCCCTGACAGTCGACATTCTGCAATGGGTGATGCTGGAGTGGCTACTTCAGCCGATGCCAACTCAGCTCATTGGAATGCAGGGAAACTTGCTTTCATTGAGGACGACATGGGCTTTTCCCTTTCTTATTCGCCATGGCTAGGAAGACTGGTTCCAGACATGTCCCTAAACTACCTAACAGGATACAAGAAAATTGATGATGTATCGGCTTTTGGTATTGACCTTAGGTATTTCAATATGGGGGATATTGTTTTAACGGATGGCCGGGGTAATTCCTTAGGAGATTTTAGTCCTAGAGACATCGCCATTGGTGGTACTTATTCCAGAAAACTTTCAGACAATTTGTCTTTAGGTATTAGTGCCAGATTTATACATTCCAATTTATCCGGAAATATCAGTTCTTCAGGAGGCAACGAGAGTCGCCCGGGTGTTTCGGTAGGTACCGATGTAGGAATCTATCATACCTCAGAAATACTAATGTCTGACAAAGTAGGTGTACTATCCTGGGGAATTAGCCTTTCCAATATAGGCCCTAAAATCACTTATAACAGTGCAGATGACCTAGATTATCTACCCACGAATTTTAGAATTGGAACAGCATTAACCATTCCTATGGATGAGCGGAATAAAATCACCTTTGCGCTTGATCTAAACAAATTAATGGTACCAAGTCCACCAGTTTATAAGGTTGATGAAAATGGGCAGTTTGTCATTGATCCCAATACAGGTAACAAAGAAATTGAATCTGGAAAAGATCCTTCAAGAGCTTTAATAAGTGGCATGTTCGGTTCTTTTACTGATGCCCCGGATGGCTTCAGCGAGGAACTTCAAGAGGTGATGATTTCTTTTGGTACAGAATATTCCTATGATGACAAATTTGCGCTTAGAGCTGGTTATTTTCACGAAAATGCTGATAAGGGCGGACGAAGATACTTCACGATGGGAGTAGGTTTCAAATACAATAGACTTGGGTTTGATTTCTCCTACCTTGTACCACAGGTTCAAAACCATCCTTTGGCAGAAACACTTAGATTCAGTCTGCAATACAACGTTCAGAAATGAGTATAGACCGAAGTCTGGCACCTCCTTATAGTATCCCTGAAAAGATTCATCTCAATCCTCCTGAACTAAGGTTTTTAGCCAATGGAATACCCTTGTATTATATTCCTTTTCCGAATATTGATGCGGTAAAAATTGAGGTCATTTTTCCGCTTAAAAATACCGAAAGTAATCCGTATAAACCTTTACTGCCTTTCTTCACCTTACACATGATACTGGAAGGCACGAAAATGCTTAGCTCGGAAAAACTGGATGATTTTTTTGATTTTAACGCCTCAGAAGTCGATATCATTTCCGGCTATGAAAGACAAGGATTAAGCCTACTGAGTACCAAGCAACACTTATTGGAAGTTTTGCCTGTATTCAGGTCCCTTTTCACTGATGCAACTTTTCCTGAGAAAGAACTTAAAAAGAGAAAATCGCAGAAAAAATTAAGTATCAGTATTAAAAAAGAACAAACCTCTGCTCGTGCCAATCAACTGATACGGGGAAGCCTCTTTGAAAAAGGCCATCCATTCGGCCATCAAATCATTGAGCAGGATGTAGACGACATCAATCACAGTGACCTTCAAAACTATTACAACAATAGTTTTTTAATCGCTCCTCAGATTTTTTTAACAGGACAATTGTCCGATGAAGAGATGAAGGCAATTGAGGCTACTTTCAGCGATTTACCTATATCAAATGAAAAAACTGTTTTTCAGGAAACTGGTCAAATTCAGCCTAGAAGACAAACTGAAAACAAATCAGAAGCTTTACAATCCAGCATAAGAATCGCCAAATGGATGGTTCCAAAATCACATCCGGATTATCCAGCATTATCGGTTCTCAACACCCTACTTGGCGGGTACTTCGGAAGTAGGCTTATTAAAAACATCAGAGAAGAAAAAGGCTACACTTATGGTATCAATAGCTTCCTTGGTGAATTGAATGGAAATGAATATTGGATGACCGTAGCGGATGTAAAAGGAGGCTATGGAGATGCCGTAATTCAGGAGGTCTACAAAGAAATTGAACGTCTTAAAACCGAACCTGTCCCAGCATCTGAACTGGAAATCATCAAAAATTACCTGGCAGGAAGTTTATTGTCAAACTTCAGCAACCCATTTGATCAAATGAGCCATTTCCAACAGGTACATTTTCAGGGGATGAATTTTGATTACTTTACTCGCCATTTGGAATACATCAAACATTTTGATGGAGCGGATATCATGACAATGGTCAACAAGTATTTTGATCAAGAAGACATGCTTGAAGTAGTCGTAGGTGCCGGATAAAGCTCCTACTTTAATCAAAGGATCTTTGCCTCCATTTTTCATAACTAGCAGAAAGATCCCACTTTATTTTGGACCAAGAATAATAAAGCAAAAACCATAAATTTATAGGATATAGGGTTTTATAAAGTTTCAACATCTTCAAGGCTATATCAAAATTAGCAGATACTGATGCATGCTTTATTTCATGAAGTAGCCTTAACCGAAGGGCTTCCTTCTCGCTACGGCACTTGACCATCCCCGCTATTTTTTCACAAACAATTAAAGTAGAAGGTAATAATTGAGAGTTTCTAGACTTGTACTGCTGTTGTGACAAAGAATCCTTTATAATTCTTTTGTTTACAGTTAGATAATCCCCATAAACAAAAGAATACTTAGCCGCCATTCTCACTAGAATATCAAAATCTTCGTAGCTTAAATTTTCATCATAAGCTCCAACCGATCTAAAAGCATTTGCCTCCATCACTAAGGTGGGAGAACTGATGGCATACCTCTTGATTACCGTTCCAAAAACATCGCCTTCTACAATTGGGACTTTTGCCTTTCCCTCTTTATCTGTGGGGTAAAAAGATTGCACCTTTCCATTAGGAAAATGCTCCAAAGCATTACTGAAATACACCTTGGCATTACTTTGTTGTAGGTGGGCTAAGGCCAATTCTAAATGCCTTGAATCTAAAAAATCATCCGCGGCTAAATCCACCAAGAAACAACCCTTTGATTTAGCGAAGGCCTGATTAAATGCCTTACAGTAGTTCATTGGTTTTTCGTGATAGAAGGATTTTATTGGGATCTTTTCAGCATTGGCATCCAACCACAAATTAATTTCAAGCCTTGAATGGTCAGTACTGCCATTGTCCACAATAAAGAGTTCAATAGGTCTGTGGGTCTGCTCCAAGACACTATTCAGTGCTTGGGCAACATAATCCCCCTGATTATAACATGTGCAGATCACTGTCACCAAGTGTTTTTCTTCTTTTAGTTTCACAGACCTATTGCTTGATTACTTCATCAGCTTAATTCAAATGACTAAATTAGCAAATGAAAGTGGAGATTATTAAACAAAGCCAATAATAATGGAGGATACTTATCGCAGTATTGACAAACCTTCGACAGGTATTTATAAAGAGAAAGGAAGTAAATTTTTATCCTTTGCTTATCCAGTAGATAGCGAAGAGGAAATTCAGGAATTAATCCATCAACTCAAAAAGCAGTATTATGACGCACGGCACCATTGCTATGCCTATGTACTGGGCAAGGACATGGATACCTACAGAGCAAATGATGACGGGGAACCCAACCACAGCGCTGGAGACCCCATTTTAGGCCAAATTAGATCCAACGAGTTGTCCCATATATTGATTGTGGTCGTTAGGTACTTTGGCGGTACCAAATTAGGCGTTGGTGGACTCATACGTGCCTATAAAGCAGCCGCAGCTGAAGCTATTTCTTCCGCAAACACCATTATAAGGACTGTAATGGTACCCTTTTCCATTACTTTTGATTACTTGTCAATGGATGAAATAATGAGGACCATTAAGAGGTATGACCTAAAAATAATCGCTCAGGAATTTGACAACAACTGCCTTATAAAACTGGAATGCCGAGAAGGATTAATGGATGAAGTGGTAGAAGTATTAACCGATATACCTTCTTCAAAGCTTATTTAAGTAGAAAAAATCTCATCCAAATAGCCTTCTTTTTGTAGCTTCAGAAAAATCTCCAAACAAGCCCAGGCATCTGTGGCTGCATACAGCATTTGCTTGTTGGTCAGCACTGGCGCTTCCCAATTTGATACCTGTTCAGATTTTGAAATTCGGATCCCCAATACCATCGCACTAAGGTTTCTAACACCTACGTTAAGGAATCCTACTCTTTTTAATTCTTCATTCAAATCAAAAAATGAATCTGGATTAAATTTAGGAGAGATTTTTTTCAATGCTTTCAAATCATCCCTTACTGCCGCACCTACTTTTACAATGCGAGGGTTTTCCAAAATTGCTTTGGCACTAGGTGGAAAACCTGTATTATTCAGCCGAATCAGGTAAGCATTTTTGGTGGTGGAAAGCTGCAATAATGCCACCTCATAACTTACCCCTTTTCTAAATGCCGGTCTTGTTTCTGTATCAAAACCTATGATCCGGCTGGCATTCAAATCCTTCTCCATTTCACGAAGGCCCTCTTCATCTTCAACCAATATTATCTTTCCTGGAAAAGCTCCCAAGTCCAATGCATTAACTTCTTCTTTACTTATTTTTAATGGTATCATGCCCCGATTTCTTCTTCGTTGATGGTTTTCATTTCTTTTTTTGAATAATAGTTGATTCCCCAGTTAAAATAACCAAACAATATGGTCATAAATGGACTTATAATATTAAAAAAACAATAAGGAGCATAGGCCAGTGTCGCTACTCCCAAAACAGAAGCCTGAGTTGCTCCGCAAGTGTTCCAAGGTATCAACACCGAAGTCACAGTTGCACTGTCTTCCAATGTTCGACTCAAGTTTTCGCCTTTCAATCCACGCTTACGATAAATGTCTGCATACATTCTACCAGGAACCAAAATCGCCAGATATTGATCTGATGTGGTAATATTAAAGAACAAACCCGTGCCTGCTGTAGCAGCGATTAGCGATCCTACAGAATTAACTTTACTAATAACAGCTTCTGCGATTACCTTCAACATACCACTTACCTCCATAATGCCTCCAAAAGCCATGGCGCAGATAATCAACCATACAGTATAAAGCATTCCTGACATCCCGCCTGTTACCAATAATTCATTCACAATCTCATTGGAAGTAAGTATAGCTGTATCTCCATAAAGTGCCTTCATTACTATTTTAAAAGACTGAAGTGAGAGGCTACCCTCTATGCTTGAAATACTTGCCAGATCGCGAATTACTTCCTGCTGAAAAAGCACTGCAAATATAGCTCCCAAAATAGCGCCTGCTAAAAGCACCGGGATCGCAGGTACTTTTTTGACAATCAAAATAAAAACAATCACCGGAACAAGAAATAACCAACCATTGATGGAAAAGGTACTGGATATAACCCTAGATATTTCTTCAACTTGGCCGACTGTTCCTTCACGGTTACCTATAAACCCAATCGCTGCAAAGATAATTAGGGTAATTATAATCGAAGGCACAGTGGTTTTCATCATGTGCTTGATATGGGTAAACAAATCCGTCCCTGCCATAGCTGGTGCAAGATTAGTGGTATCTGAAAGTGGAGACATTTTGTCCCCAAAATAAGCTCCGGAAATGATCGCTCCACCTACTAAACCTTCACTAAAACCCAATGCTTTCCCAATGCCAAGCAAGGCCACCCCAACGGTAGCGACTGTGGTCCAACTGCTTCCTGTAGCAATAGAAACAACCCCACAAACCACACATGCAGCTACCAAAAACACAGTAGGATTTAAAACCTTCAATCCATAATATATCATGGCAGGAACAATCCCACTAAGCATCCATGTTCCTGCAAGGGCTCCGATCAGCAATAAAATAAGTATTGAGGACATGGCAGAAGAAATGCTATTGATCATTCCCTCTTGAATCTTCTCCCACTTTACATTCAAGCGGATAGAAGCAATTAAGCCCGCCACTGCTGCCGATACAATAAGCACCAATTGATTCGATCCAGACAAACCATCTGTTCCAAATACTTTTATATTGATCGCCAATAGAACTATCAAGAAGACAATTGGAAATAATGCTTCCGAAATAGAAGGTCTTTTGTAAGTTTTATCCATGAGTTTTCGTTATTATCAACATTAAAGTCCTACTTGAGTTTCGCACAGATTTACCAATGTCTTGTTAAAAATATTTTAAGCCTATAGACTGCAATCCATTCGGACTTACCACAGTCTTTCTTTGATTTTGCTAGCGGCAGAATGGATCATTTTAAAATTAAAGCACTCCTTGGGAAAATTCTAATCTCATCCCCGATTCCACGCATTTTTACTTCGATTTTACTACTATTTACCACTCAACGGCAAAAATCCAAGGTTGTTTTGGGGATTTTTAATTAATCATAGCATTTAATCCAGTTTAAAGTTATAAAAATTTATGTGTTTTTGGCTTGCAAGTGAAGTTCTCTTTACAAATTAATAGCTAATTA
>TARA_R110002124_G_scaffold275378_1_pt1 | contig 96580 bp, 88 predicted proteins | sample TARA_R110002124 | Tara Oceans TARA_R110002124 (sample SAMEA4397445) | marine metagenome | biome: Polar Biome; feature: [SRF] surface water layer (ENVO:00010504); material: water (ENVO:00002006), including particulate matter (ENVO:01000060) such as... | depth 5 m | reverse complement strand
GGACGATGTCGACTTCTCCACAGGCTCTGTTGGCCTTGGCGTCGCCATCACGGCCTTTGCCTCCCTGATGCAGGACTATCTCGAAGCCAAACCCTGGGCGAGTGATCGCCAGCTTGGCCGCATGATCGCTCTCGTGGGAGATGCCGAACTGGATGAAGGCAATGTCTATGAATGCCTTCAGGAAGGCTGGAAGCACGATCTACGCAACACATGGTGGGTGATCGACTATAACCGCCAGAGCCTCGACGGCGTCGTTCATGAGGGTCTCTGGGAGAAGATCGATGCGATCTTCAAGGCATTTGGCTGGCGCACCATCGTGCTGCGCCACGGCGTGTTGCAGCGCGCCGCCTTTGAAGAGCCCGGTGGCGACGCCCTGAAACAATGGATCCAATCCTGTCCGAATGCTGACTATTCCGCGCTCACTTATCAGGGCGGCGCAGCCTGGCGCAAACGCCTGATGGACGATATCGGCGATCAGGGCGACGTGACTACCCTGTTGGACGCGCGCAGCGATGACGAGCTTTCCGCCCTGATGAACAATCTCGGCGGTCAGTGCGTCCAGACGCTGACAGAAGCATTCGACAGGGTCACAGACGACCAGCCGACGGTTTTCCTCGCCTATACGATCAAGGGCTGGGGCACGCCGCTCGCGGGGCACAAGGACAATCATGCCGGCCTGATGAACCCCTCCCAGATGGCCGATTTCCAAAAGCGCATGGCCGTGCCCAAGGGCAAGGAATGGGAGACGCTGGCCGGCATCGACGATCCGGACGCCTTGCAGGGACTGATGGATGACGCGGCCTTCTTCTCCAAGGGCCGTCGTCGGTTTGAAGCGCCCAGTGTGAAAAGTTCCGGTCCGATCTTCCTCGATGATCGCAACCAGTCCACACAGGCGGGCTTCGGGAAGATCCTCGACGCAATCGCCAAGACCGACAGCGAACTTGCCGACCGCATCCTCACCACATCTCCGGATGTGACGGCCTCAACCAATCTCGGCCCGTGGGTCAACCGGCGCAGCCTGTTCGCGCGCGAAGCCAAGGGCGACACATTTCGGGAACAGCGCATTCCCTCGACGCAAAAATGGCAATTCTCTCCGGAAGGCCAGCATATCGAACTCGGCATTGCCGAGATGAACCTCTTCCTCATGCTCGGCGCGGCTGGCTTGTCGCACAGTCTGTTCGGCGAGCGCATCATTCCCATTGGCACGGTCTATGATCCGTTCGTGGCGCGCGGCCTCGATGCCATGAACTATGCCTGCTATCAGGATTCCCGCTTCATTATCGTCGGTACGCCCTCAGGCGTGACACTGGCGCCGGAAGGCGGCGCGCACCAATCCATTGGCGCGCAATTGATCGGCATGAGCCAAGATGGGCTGGTCTCCTTCGAGCCGGCCTTCCTGGACGAGCTTTCCATCATCATGGACTGGTCGTTCGACTATCTTCAGCGCAGCGGCGAGGGCGACCCGGATGAGCGAACCTGGCTGCGCGATGAGACCGGCGGCTCCGTTTACCTGCGCCTGACCACACGCTCCATTGACCAGCTCGGCCTGAAGGCGCGCGATGATGCGGATTTCCGACGCGGCGTGGTCGATGGCGGCTATTGGCTACGGAAACCGGGCCCGAATTGCGAGGTCGTGATCGCCTATCAGGGCTGTGTCGCGCCCGAAGTCATCGAAGCGGCCGGACGCATCGGCAATGACCGGCGCGATATCGGCGTCCTGGCGATCACGTCCGCCGACCGGCTGAATTCCGGGTGGACTGCTGCGCGCCGCGCGAGAGCGCGGGGTCAGGAGAACGCCGTCAGCCAGATCGAACGCCTGATGGGCTCGGTCTCCCGCGATGCGACCCTGATCACGGTGACCGACGGCCATCCGGCCACGCTCGCATGGATCGGATCGGTCATGGGGCACCGGACGGCGCCACTGGGCGTCGAACATTTCGGCCAGACGGGCACGATCAATGATCTCTACAGGCACTTCATGATCGACGCCGACGCCATCGTCGCGGCCGCAAACCATTTGTCTGCGGGACGCAAGATCCGGCTGGCCAAACAGGTCTGAGAATCTTGGAATCTTTGTCCTCGCGTGAGGACTTGTGAGCCGGGGCATCCCCATGCTGTGGTTGGCTTTAGGCGAACTCACGGAGACGACATGGCGATCTGGAAAAACGGCACCCCTGAACTTGAATCTCTCGCCCTCCCTCAGACAGGCACGATGGTGGACCATCTCGGCATCACGGTCGTGGGCGTGACCGACAACTCCCTTACGGCCCGGATGCCGGTGGACCACCGGACCCTTCAGCCACATGGTCGCCTGCATGGCGGCGCGTCGGTCGCCCTCGCCGAAACGGTGGGCTCTATTGCGGCGAACCTCACCCTTGATTCCAAAGAACAAATTGGCGTTGGCCTTGAGATCAACGCCAACCATGTCCGACCCGTCAAAGAAGGATTCGTGTTCGGAACAGCCACCCCGGAAGCGCTTGGCCGGACCACCCAGATCTGGTCAATTCGCATCACCGACGAAACCGATCGCCTCGTCTGCATTTCGCGGTTCACGGTTGCCATTATTCCGACGAACAGGGCCTGACACGGCACGCGCGCTTCAGTCTGCGCCCCACACGCAATTTTCTTTCGCCCAATAGGAAAAGCCCCCGAAATCCGCGAGGATTTCAGGGGCTTGTTGGGTGCGGGAGGGCGCACCCAACAAAAGAGTAAGCTGGTAATTCCTTTTATTTCAGAGGGTTAGAGATTTCCCTGCGAGCAACGATCATTCAAAGTTCCGGCAGGCGCCGGCTGATGCGTGCCAGAATATCGTCAAAGAGTGCAGGCTCCCTGTAGTAAAGCGCTCGTGACTTCGCATAAGCGTCCGCGTACGCCTTTCGCGTTTCTGCGTCGCTCAACAGAAAGGCTTCGTTCCTGGTGAGGTCCGGTTCATCTGCCTTGCGGAACCTTTTGGCCTTGTGGTCCTTGTACGCGTCTGTTCCGATGAACTCTTTCACTGAGGCGTCAGCGAGCAGGCAGTACACGTCATAATAGTGGCGCATGAAATTGACAGGCATGTCGCCGTCCGCCTGCTGCTTTCGGAATTTCGTTGAGATGGTCTGGAGCTTTTCGACAAAAGTATAGCCCGGCTCATAGCAAGGCACATCGACCGCGCGGGTGTCGGTCAGGTCTGCAATCCCACTCTCGACTGCAAGTTCGTAAGCCCAGGACGAAATCGTACATGGCCGGTTCGGCGCCACCTGGTCGAACCCGACTTCGAGCAGGATGCCTGCCTTCAGCCCTTCTGGCAGTGGATTCACCGACTCATACTTCAATCGAATGCCTGCGCCGCGATAGTGGCGTGTGTCGTCGAACTCTTCGTCGCGGACCACTTCGATAATGCCAGGAATTTTGATGGCTTCGGCCAGACCGTTGAAGAATTCGAGACGCGCCTTTACCTGCGCAGGCTTGTTGTGGTTTGGGCCATACTGGAGGTCGGTCTCTGGGTGGATCAGGATGTCGATGTCTTCCGAAAAACGGTCGATGAGGCCGTATCCCTTTGACAGCGAAGTTCCGCCTTTCAGCTCAAACTTATAGTCAAGCTGCTGCAGTCCCCAGAGGCAGTGCATCAACCAGTAGTCTTTTTCGATGAGGCCCGGATCGATAGTGTTGTTTCGCGCAGCAACAGCGATGAGGTCGGCAAAATCAGGCAGTGCGTGCAGGAGGGTCACGCGGCGGTTGCCTGATCAGGGTTCAATACAGGCTTTAGGAGCCTTGCAGCCCGCGCCGATCCGAAATCCTTCACCGCACGTGACAGTCGCGCGCGGTCCATACGTCGCGCACGCCTAAGTGCCTTGGGAAGCACTGCTGCCTTTTCCTCGGGAAGCCGATCGAGGTTGTGCAACAGGTCCACCAGGAGGAATTCTTCGCTGAGGTTTGAAGGAACAGAGGTCCGCATGCGGAAGTCATAGCGTCGGCCATCCAGCTCGAAATGGCCGTGCCGTTTGCGATTATAAACTACCGGCTCATTGTAGAGCTGCGTCGTTCCCAATTCGAGGCTGTTATAGGCGTTTGGCGAAACCATAAGAAACCGGTCATCCCCCAGGAATGACTCAACCAGCTTCTCCGGCTTGGCGGGTGCCTGCCCGAACCGAGTTTTCTTCGGAGCCATATAGAGCCCTGCCCCAACCTTTTCGAGGCGTCCTTCGTCAAGCAGCTGTCCAACATGTCGATCGACAGCGTTTGACCAGGTCGCAAGCTCCTTGCGCCGGTACACCTGTCCGGGGCGCAATTTCCTTTTTAGTTTTGCAAGCGCGGTCATGTTCTGTCTCCATCACCCACAATATAGGGGTCATGCTCCATATTATGCAACATTTCTTATTAAAAAGTCATGCACAACAAAGACAATAAATACTCTCGACACAGGTGCAAGATATTGATTTTACGATGTTTTATAGAATGAGGAAGCAGGTCTCTTAATCACCGGAATGGCACAATCTGCACTAAACAAAAGGGTCTGGGGTCCAATTTATTTATGAATTGAAGCTCGTACGCAGCGAAACCAGGTTGCCCTTTCGCCAAGAGCCGACAATGGATTCCGAACCGCGAGTGACGCGCCTAAAAGTCCAACATGAAATCGAATATTTTCAACATATTATAACGCTGAAACTTTCGCCTGTAGTGCGGATAGTTTGCATTCTGTAGTGCAAACTGTGATGCACTCCTTTCCTGTTATCTGAGTTCGGCGCGGCCTATCCGCGTCATCAGGACGGCTAACATGATTTAGCTCCCCTCGTCACGAATTGCCATCCTGAAATGAGTGATTTGGCTAAGGCTAGGCGACCAAATTGATGTTGGACACCCTCTTACTGGACGAACCAGCGGACTTCCGGAGAGGATACGTACGAATACGTATTTAAAAGGTATGCGCAGGATGTAACCGTGGGACTACACCCGTGTTTATTCTCAGGTGGATCGTAGCTGACTAAATTATCAGGAGAAGACATGCTTACGCGCCCTCAATCCCTGTTCCGCCCTTTGGCCACAGACCCGCAGACCAACGCCGCACATTGGTCGCCCTTCCTGGTGAAGCGCAGACTTATTGAGGAGCAGATCACGGCTCTAACAGACGCCATCCTCGAGAATGGTGATATTCGCGCTCGCAGTATTGTTCACCCCACGTGCAATGATGGGATCGAAAGCCTGACACCAGCGACTGAAGTCACGTTGAATGTCCTGCTGCCCGGTGAAACCCGGACAGCAATTCGCGACAATGCAAACCGGATCGAACTCTGCCTGCAGGGTGAAGGTCGCGTTAACGCTGGCAGAAGCCTCCATATCAGTCGCCACGATGTCTGGACGATACCGCCCATGCAGCCCTTCACCTATCAGGTCGAGGGAACGAAGCCTCTTGTATGGCTGAGTTATGCCAATACAGCCCTTCTCCGCCGGCTCGGCGCCTATGTGAAGGAAATGGGTCCGTTCACAGAACGGGAAGAACCCAAGGGCGTTCTGACTGAAGAAAAGAAACAAGCCTATAGCCGCGAAGGGGCGCCGGATATTCTGATGCCGGATGGAATTGCCCGCCTTCGGGGATATGAGCATCTGACAGATATCGAGATCATTGACTCACGTGCGATGCATTGGGCCTGGCGCGACATCGAGCCGAAACTGCCATTGGGAGAAGGCGAAATGCCTGGCGCTGATAAGCGCAACATCTGGCTGCTCTACAATCCGGCGACCGGTCGCAGGCAAGGCACAACCGGATCCTACTTCGCGACTTACGGTGGTTGCGGTCCGGGTGTGCCGCCCTACGCCGGTGACCGCGGCCATCGCCACACCTCTGCCTCAATCAACTACCACACACGTGGATCTGGTTCGAGCATCGTAGATGGCGAACGCATCCACTGGGAAGAAGGCGATTTGCTCTTCTCGGCGCCAGCCTGGGCGGAACATGCCCATTATCATGGGCCTGACGGTTGGACGGTACTAACGGTGCAGGATCATCCAATGCACATCGCAACCGGCTCCCTGCTCTGGCAGGAAGACATGACAGGACCGATTTACTCGCTGGGCGCAGGTGAAGGCCAGAAAGGATACGTCTCGCCGCGCGAAGTTGGTGCTTGAATCAGTCTTTAGACTAACCTCAAAAGAATGGCCTTGCAGAACACCACTGCAAGGCCAGTTTTCTAGGAGGAAACGCTTAATCTAACCCTAGTGTATTTCCTGAACGCCGAAGTCACTTGCTCCGAGCGAGAACAGTTTCATGATCAAATCCATGGCGCCAGGTGCAGCCGCATGAGCATCAAGGGCGGCTTTGCTGTCCCAGACCTCAAAGATAACCAGCTGTTCAGGATCAGACGCGCTGATCGTTATGTCGTAAAACTGGCAGCCATAATGGCCTTGGGTGATGTCCGCGAATTCACGGAATAGCGCCAGCGTTTCGTCGCGTTTATCGAGAGGCACGCGAAGCCCGCCCTTTGAAACGACAATCCTTGACTGGCCATTCTCGTCAAACGCATCACTCTCCGGCGCGAGGTCAGCTTTTGCCATCGCAAGCAGTTTTTCCGATGTGCCCTGCACCGCAGATATCAGGAATCTGTCAGCCTTCAGCCCTTCCATCAGTAACTCTGCCGCCTGCCGGGCTGTCTGAATCTTGTCTGCTGACACGCCTGCGGCGAGAATATCCTTTGGTATGCCAGTCAGACGGCCAGCAGACATGAAGTTGGTCGCCGTTGCATCCGGACAGAAGACCGACACGCCAATCCCGCGATTGCGAGTATAAGTTGCAAGGGCTCGGCTGTACGCAATTATGCCTGCCTTGGTAGCAATGTAGGGACCACCAAACGGCATGTCATGAAACAGGCCGAGGCCGGACGATGTGTTTATGATCCAGCCACCGCCCTGCTCGGTCATGCGGGGCACGAATGCCGCAACGGACCGGCCAAGGCCTGTCAGATTGACGTTCAGCATCCAGTTCCAGTCCGCTGACGGTATCTGCTCCAGAAGGCCGCCGACCGAGACTCCAGCATGATTAAATAGAAGGTCGACCCGCCCCAGCTTATCAAAGGCGAAGTCGGCAAAAGCATTGACCGACGCGTCTTCACCGATATCGCAACTCGTTGCATGCATCTCGGCAACACCCTGAGCCACTACATCTTTTGCTGCGGTTTCATCGACATCGCCAAGAACGACACGCACGCCGGCCTCGCTCAACATCAAAGCAAGTTCGCGACCGATACCGCCGCCACCGCCAATGATCGCTGCGGTCTTTCCCGTAAACTCCATCCGTCTGTCCTCCTCTTCTATTCTTTCGCTAACTAGTCGACCAGCTCAAGACGCTCCAAAAGGGCATCGAGACGTTGCTCAAGCTCCGAACTGGCAGGCACCATTGGCAAGCGATGTTCATTGGTCGGAAGAATTCCGAGACGGCGCATCATGTATTTCATCGGGATCGGGTTGGTGTCCCAGAAGATCGCATGGTTGATCTCGAATAGCTCGAAGTGAAGGCGCCGGGCTTCGGCCATGTCGCCCGCCAAAGCTGCCGAAGCCAGTGCCGAAATCTGTTTTGGCAGAAGGTTGCCCGCCGCATTCATCAGCCCCGCCGCCCCAATTGCCATCATCGGAAAGCTCAACTCTTCAAGGCCAACAAAGATCTTGAAATCAGAACCGCAGAGCGCCAGCGTCTCGGTGACAAATGCCAGGTCCGCAGATGCATGTTTGACCCCGACCAGGCTGGGGACGCGTTTCTTGATCTCGGCAATAGCCGAAGGCGGTAATGACACCCCTGCTCGTCCTGGAATATGATAGATCAGGATCGGCAGACTGGTTTGCTCAGCGAGCGCCTGATAGTATTCGACCATTCCGCGGACAGGCGGCTTGATGAAGTACGGCGTTACAATCATCAGGGCATCCGCCCCAACAGCTTCGGCGCCCTGACACAGGGCCAGGGATTCGCGAAAGTTCTGTCCGCCGGTTGCCGCAACGACCGGAACCCTTCCCGCCGACACCTCGACGGCAGCTTTCACAAGCGAGGTTCTCTCCTCGATGGTAAGGGTTGTTGGTTCTGCGGTCGTGCCATTTGCGACAATGCCGTGCGAGCCACCGTCGATGACATGCGCGGCGAGAGCGCGATAAGCCGCAAGATCGACCTCGCCATCACGAAAAGGCGTCACCAAGGGAGGAAACGAACCCTGAAGGGAAATTGAAGCAGTCGTCATGATTAATCCGTACGTTCTTAAAATGTATGCGCGACGCTCAGGCCGTTGTCTTGTTCTTGACGGTGGCAAGATTGGTCCCGAAACCCGCTTCTGAACCGAGCGTCAGGATGGGACCGCCCTTGATGTCTTCCTGCCAGATCAGCGATTCCATCCCTATATGCAGGGGATGATCCTGGATGGTCAGAATGACCGCGCCATCATCCTTTGTTGCATGCCCGTGGGGCGCCCAGCCAGGCGCTGAAAGCATGATGTCCCCCGCTTCCCAGTCGAGCCTAACACCATCCACAATGCTGTAGCCGCTGCCATCCAGAATGTAGTTGATGGCTGCGGAGACATGCTTGTGCGCGGGTCCCGTGAAGTTCGGACCAGCTGCCGTGATCGTCGCGAAGAAGGAAAAGGTTGTTCCGTTCCGGATTCCCGTCGCCGGGTTGTAGAGGCACCAGAGCGGGCGCCCTGTGTAACCCGTTTTCAGTGAGCGGACGATACCGAGATGTTCTACAACATCGTCCCACCGCCAGAGCAGTGGCTTGGACTCGACGAAGTCAGGATCGATCAAGTGCTCATATGGGAGCAACATCGCGCCTGACTCGCCCACTGGAATGGCGCCCCCCGCCGCCTCCTTGGCGCTCGCGATTTTCGAAGAGTAGGTAGAAGCTATCTGCGAATCTGCCACAGCCTTTTCGCCTTCTTCCGGATCGTACTCTTCGTAAAAGACCTCCAGCTTTCGCAGCAAGGGCGAATTCGAGTAGCTGACATAAGTGAACGGCTCTGCGTTCTTATTGACAAGCGTCTCGACGCGCATTCCAGGCGTGTTCCAGCAATCGTGCGCATTGACGTTATATGTCCGATCCCCAACTCTGGCCTGCGCCGAACCGGACAGCGCCATCGTGAAACTGGAAGCATTGTGACGGCGCGGACGTGTCTGCTCGCCTGGCAACAGGACTCCGAATACAACGGCAATGCCGGGCGACAGTCCGATCCCCGGCTCAACACTTGAAGGATGGGCGACCAGGGCTTCTCGGCGTCCGTCGCTTCCGCCAGGGCCTTTAGACAACATCTTGACTGCGTCTGAAATCTCACTGCCCCGCACAAGATGAGATGACCAGACATCGGTTGCCTGCGCCGAGAAAGCTCGCTGATCAATCATTTTTCCGGGTAGACTGCGAATCGTCATCGTTAGGTCCTTTGGTTTTGCCGGCCGCGCACAGGGCGGGCTTTACATGTCTCCAGCAACTCACTGACTGGATAGATTGGGTACGGTCTGGGCCGGCCTTCTGCCGGCCCTTTCTCACCTGTTAGATCCTTCGAACCGTCAGAATCTTTGTGACACCGTCACGCCGAAGGTTCGCTTGGCAGACCAGCCTTCCGTGACCTGCTGATCGAGCAAGTTCGAATAGGTGCGGTACTCTTCATCTCCGAGGTTGCGTCCCCAGAGCTGAATGCTGGTTGTCTCATTTGGAAATGTGTATTGGGCCGAGGCTGAGATCAGGCCGTGCGCATCTTCGAGATCTCGAGGCAAGTTTGCAGGCTGGTAATAGAACTCACCGATGTAGTTATATGCCGCGCGCAATTGCAGCTCAGATTCGCCGAATGCCTTTGTATAGATCGTTTCCAGATTGTAGCGATGGTGCGGTGTGCGCACCAGATCATTGCCGCTGAAGTCGATGCCTGCATTGGCATCAACCACATAGGAGTCGTAGGCCGCATCAAGGTAGGCATAGCTCGCATTGATTTGAAATTCTGGCGACAGAACCGCAGAGGTTTCAATTTCGAGGCCCTTGATCGTGCTACTCGCAGCGTTCTCAATGATGGCAGATGAGAAGCCACCCGGAAACACAACGACCCGGCGCACTTGCAGGTCTTCGAATTCATTCTGAAAGGCAGCGACGTTGAGACGGAACCTATTGCTGAAAAACTCCGACTTCATTCCGACTTCATACGCTTTGACCGTTTCCGGATTGGCTGAACGGCCTGCGATCTGTATGGTTGTGGCAGTTGATTGAACCGCGCCACTTTTGAAGCCTTCCGAATAGGATGTGTAGAACATCACATCGTCTGCCGGGCGAAATTCCAGGCCGATCTTGGGGTCAAAAGAGTCAGATTTCAGATTACCAGGAAGCGAGAAGCTTTGCGGCACGACTGGCAAAGGAACGCCCGGCAATCCATTGATGGATGTATGCGTATAATCACGGTCATCCTCCGTGTAGCGCGCACCAAGCGTGAGGCTGAGGTAGTCGGTGATTGAAAGCGTACCCTGACCATAGACCGCGAAGCTCGTCATGTCGGTGGTCTGGTTCGTTTGATCTGCCTTGCGAAGAACGCCAGGTGAGAAGGGAGGCATTTGTGTCGGATTGGCAGCCAGGAAGCTGACGATGCTGTCAGTTCCTGTTGTGAAAGTTGCGCTCTCATCACCTTTGTCATTGAAGTAATAAACGCCTGCGACCCACGACAGACGGTCTCCGAAGGTTGCACTCCCACCATTATTGGAAGCGAGCCGCAGTTCGGCACTATAGGTATCTGTATCTGTGACCCCCTCATAGGTGACGATGTCGAAGGGAGTCGCGTCCAGATCCTGAGTTGCAGTTTGCTCAAAGCCGATCCAGCTTGTGATTGCCGTCGCGGTGACAGCTTCGCCGCTCCAGATCAGGCGCGCATCAATTTGCTGGTGTTGAAGGTCATTCTCGCCCGGGAGACTATAATCTCCGCGATACCGGTCTCCATCCAAGGCAGTGGCTTGAGGCACAAACGGGCTTGCGACGAAGAGCGGCGTATTGGCAGTGTGCAGGAAGGTGCCACCCTGATTGGTGTCCGTATAATTCGCGCCCAGCCTGAACAACAGGCTGTCGGTCAGGTCGAACTCAATCTTGCCGCGCACTGAGTACGTACGAACGCCATTGTCCTTTCCCGACACATCATCGAACATAAAGCCTTCTTCGTCGGAGTACCCTCCGCTAAGTCTCGCGCGAACCCGCTCGCCCAGCGGCCCGGAAATACTCCCACCGCCAGCGATGTGCTCCTTGTTGCCAACACTTCCGTAGATGCGTCCCTCGAATTCGTCCGAGGGCGTCGAGGTGGTCGCTGAAATTGCTCCACCGATAGTATTGCGGCCAAACAGCGTACCCTGAGGCCCACGCAGGACTTCGACCCGCTCCAGGTCAACGAGCCCGGACAGGACATTGGAGAATCGTGGTTGATAAATGTCATCCACATAAACTGCGGAGGAAGGATCACTGCCGATATCCCGGCGGTTCGTTCCGACGCCGCGAATATATAACTCCGGCGTCGCGATGCTTGTATTGTCGTAGCTTATTCCGACAATTCCTTGGGATAGTTCGTCGAGATCGCTAACAGCTTTCGCTTCGAGCTCAGCGCCGCTCACAGCCGTCAGTGATACCGGAACATTTTGCGCGGTCTCTTCCCGGCGCTGCGCAGTGACAACCACCTGGCCAAGCCGTGCGACTGCCTCTTCTTCTTCAGGTGATGCATCCGGAGCAGGCACTGACTGTTCCTGCGCGAATGCAGAATGCGAGAAGATCAGCCCAAGGGCGCTCGCACACAATACGTGACGTTTCCAATCGCAAATAATCCTCTGATTATTCATAACTACTCCTCCCATTTTTTATCATTAGAATCGGACTGTAACCGACCGACTGCATTGATATAACCGAGCGACTACACTCGTGTCAATCTGGAACTCGTCATGTTGTTCTAGATCTGAATGTCAGCTTTGATGTCGGAGTGGCCTACGACTTCCTTCGCTGTCAGAAACACGCGAGATCGAACCCCACGTGCACGGGGCCGTGATAGTGCTGCCTGACCCCATTTATGTACGCGGTCATATCCCGTTCACTGTCGAGTCCAGGGACAACATGCGTCAGGATCACCCGCCCAACTGAAGCCTTTGCCGCTAACAAACCAATCTGATCGGGAGCGATGTGCTCCCGAGCCATATGATCCATAACAACAGTCAACTGATCGTCGGGAAGGCCGCTCATTTTCCGGACAACCTCGAACTGACGCTCGAGGTCGATAACCTCGATCACGAGAACATCAGCACCTATCGCAAGCTGCATCAGCGAATCGCTTGGCCCGGTATCACCTGAGAAAACAACCGAACGGTCAGACGTATCGAAACGATAGGAGTAAGACCGGTCCTCCCCATAGGATTGGCTGACTTCGGGCATCGTTGTGTAGTGGGAGTTCTCCACTGCATAGACGCTTACGATATCATCCTCGTATATCAGGCTGGGCCTGCCACCTTCGCTTACCGCAGGCTCAGACCCAGTAAACAGGTCAATTGGCATCGCCACGGGCGGGTACTGCAGGCGATGGATATTAACCGGTGTTTCAATGTAGGTGAGCGCGGTCTCGACAAGGTGCTTTGTTCCAGGAGGTCCATAGACCGTCATCGGATGCGCCTTGGCCGACGTCCATGCGAATACAAATAGCGGTGCCAGCCCGGTGACATGGTCCGCGTGCAGATGTGTCAGGAAGACCTGTTTGACCCCGGGAATGGCAATGCCGGCCAGGGTCAACTGGCGCGCTACGCCATCGCCGGCATCTACCAGATAGTGTTCGCCATCCACACTTAGCAGGCTGGCCGGCTGAGACCGCAACCGGCGGTGTATTGGCCCTCCCGCTGTACCAAGCAACGTGACCGTAGTGCCGACCGACTCGCCATCGACACAAGCGGGAGGGGTCGCAAATGCAGACAAATCCCGGGCTTCACTAGCACGACACCCGCCCATCATGCCCAATGCGCAAACTGCAACCCAAAAAGACATTCTGGCTGCAACGATCGAGAAGCAGGCTGGTTTCGCGCGCCCACATTCTTGGGAACTCACTCACCTTTCTCCCAGCCATTACGATTGTGGAAACCGCCCTGCCCCGCCAAATGGGCGTGAAAAACACCTTCCGGATCGCGCGCAGCCCGAATTTTCTGATACCGGTTCCAGGTCTCGTCAGTCAGGCATTTCACTTCACGGAAGGTCTGGTCAGAATCGCCCCAGTTCTGCCCGACCGTGTAAGGTTCGAGCTCGCCCATGGCGTCGCGCAGCCAGTCCCGCAGCTTCTCATCCACGGCCTCATTTTCGTGGATAATATAGGCGCCGACGCAAAGATCAGTTCCAAGGTCCATGGCAATGTCGGGCGCGTCATCCGGGCGTGGCAGCCGGAAGATCAGGAATGTGTAGCCTGTGTCTTCGGGCTGACGGTCCATCACAAGCGTACGCATCGCCTTGATAATGTCCTTCTGGGGACCATCAACCCACGCCGAATCCACCTTGTAAAAAAGTCCGGCGGGATGAAGCTGATCAACCAGCGACAATTGCTCTGGCAACGTGGTTGGCTGCGCGTCGGAGACCATGATCGCGTCCGCCCGATAAGGACACTCCTTGAGCGGTGCCAGCACTTCCGCTGCCTCTTCCTGCGTGTCACAAAATGCGCACGCCCAGATCATGAAAACCAGCCCGCCATCATGACCGGGAAGCGGCATTGGTGGCGGGGCCGATACAGCGTTGAAATACACCTTGTCAGAGATGTCGGGATGTTTGTCCCAAAGCCATTGGAGCACATCTTCATACCGTTCGACCGGATAGGCCTGCATTGACACTGCCACACCATTGGTGATCGCTCGCGTCTTCAGATGGAAGCGTGAAATCAGCCCGCAGAAGCCGGGCCCAATACCTCTGGCTGCCCAGAACAGGTCCGTATTCTGATTTTCATCGGCGCGGATAAGTTCGCCGTCGGCCGTCACTATGTCGATGGCAACAACTTGCTCACAGGCATACCCCCATCCGCGGAAGTTCCAACCCATACCGCCCTGGAGCAGAAAGCCTCCGAGCCCAACTGAAGGACAGCCCCCTGCTGCGAAATAGCGCCCAAACTGTTTCAGATAGGGGTTCAGCTCGTCGCCGCCCATGATCGACGATGTTGCAGTGATGATCTGGCTGTCGGCATCGTAGGACATCTCCTTGTAGCCCCCCAGGTCGATCAGCAGACCGGAATCCCGGACACTCCAGACAGGGAAACTGTGTCCGCCCGATCGCACAGCGATCGACCATCCCTTTTGTTTGGCCAGGCGCACACCATTGACCAGGTCTGCCTCGCTCTTGGCAAGAAGAACGGCCGCGGGAAACCGGTTTGGCCGGTTGGCGTGCCAGATCCGGCCCGTGCGGGCCTCTTCGTAGCCGGGCTCCCCGCGCAGGAATATCTGGCCTGTGAAGTCCGTTATTGCGTCTTGCGATGTGCTGACTGTTTCTCCCGGCACGACATTCTCCCTTTGTATCGCGCGCCATTTTCCACGGCCCGCATGGTTCTGATTCACCTGAGGAGGGATGCCCGCTCGGATCGAACGGTGCCGCGCCGCCTGCGCGCCAGCCCCAGAAAGACTGGAACGCCCAGCCCTCGGAACCGCGAGGTGCAACCCGTCGACTACACCAAGGGATTCTAAATTGCAACCGAAAGACTACACCCTAACTTTTTGGGGGGCCGATCACATCCAAATCTATCGGGGAATCATCTGTTGATCCCGCCTGAACCGCTGTGGATTGAATTTAGTCGGCGGCGCCGGGAATCTTTTCTGCCAACTGTCGCATGATCTCGCGAACGCTGGCTTCCATCTTCTCGGGGTCGCCGTCATAATCCAGCGCGTGAATGATGAAAGGTGCAAACAGGTGCCAGCCCAGATTGAGTGAAGCAGCCGCCGCAATAACCGTCATGGCCTGCTCTCTTTCCTGCTTGCTTTTGCCTTTGGAGACCTTGTCAGAGAGGACCTTCAAGCCGCCCTCCTGCGCAACAAATACATTCGGCGCATCACCGCCAAGGAGAAGCTGCGCCACAATGGTCGTAAAGGCTGGTCGTTCCGTTGCGACATCAAACAGTCGGACAAGGGTCGCACCAAAATCGTCTTCCTGAAGCATTGCGGAACGGAAAGCACGCGCATGCTCGTCCAATACGGCCTGCAGCAGATTCTCCTTCGTACCGAAATGACGATGCACCAGCGCATGATTGACGTCAGCTTTCGCTGCGACATCGCGCACGGAGACGGCCTCCGGACCAAGATTGCCAAACAGCTCGTTTGCGGCCTGGGTCAGGGCTTCCATCACCTCCTTTTTTCCGGTGGGACGCGCTTGATCCAAATCGCTTGACGGCTTCGTAGTCACTTGGTTACACTCCTGTGTAGTCGGTCAACTTCACAATCATTAATGGCTGATCGGAACAATACCAGTCTGTTTTTGGGAGGACAGATAAATGAAGATTGGGAAGATCGCCAATTTAGGGCGAACCAGCATCATTGCAGAAATCGGGCCGGAAGACTGGCGCGACCTTACATTGGGCGGCGGCATTAGCACAGTCGGAGCCGCAGCAGCGGCGCTTGCAGCCGGCGCGCTGGCGGCAATTGCTAAGTCGAGCCCTTCGGTGACGGTAGACGAAAAAGGCTTGGTCGCCCCGATTGATGAAACGGCGAGAATCCTGTGCGCAGGGTTCAACTTTGGGGCTCACGCGACCGAATCCGGACGTGACGTTCCAACACAGCCCACTTTCTTCTCCCGCTTTCCGTCAAGCTTTGTCGGAAACGGTCAGCAGATTACTCGCCCCGCCGCCTCAGTTAGCCTGGATTGGGAAGGAGAGGTCGCCTTCATGATTGGTCTGGGCGGGCGGCACATTTCCGTGGAATCCGCGATGAGCCATGTGGCGGGTTATTGCCCAATGGGAGAGCACAGCGTCCGCGAATACCAGCTACATGGCACTCAGGCCACCGCTGGAAAGAATTTCGACGGATCTGGCGGGTTCGGCCCATTCATTGTCTCGGCTGCAACCTGCCCTGCCCCGTCGCAGATGGAGGTGTTTACGCACCTCAATGGCAAGCAAATGCAGCACGGCCAGCTTTCGGACCTGATTTTCGATATTCCCAAACTGATCAATTACATCTCGACATTCATCACACTGCGCCCGGGCGACATTATCGCAACCGGTACCCCGCCCGGCATCGGCGGACGCATGACACCCCCGCGATGGCTCGTCCCGGGTGACACAATCTCGGTGGAGATCCCGGGTGTCGGAAAGCTGACCAATAGCGTCGTTGACGAATAATCAAGCTGCTGACCGATCCCGTCAGTCAGACCTCACCATTCAAAAAGGAATATGACAACATGCCAGACAAACCGAGCATGAAATGCTTTGATCCAGCTGCAGACGGACCGGTTGCGTTCTTCAAGATCTTCAGCAGTGCCGTTGCACCGCGGCCAATCGCGTTCGTGAGCACAGTCGCGCCTGATGGCACAAAGAACCTTAGCCCCTTCAGCTTCTTCAATTTCTTTAGCGCCAACCCGCCCGTCCTGGTGTTCTCAGTGTCGACACCGGCGTCCGGTGGAGAGAAAGACACGCTGCGTAATGTGCGCGAAAGCGGCGAATGCATCATACACATCACCGATCGCACGTTAGGCGACCAGCTCAATCTGGCAAGTGCAGTCTATGCACCTGACATTGATGAGTTCGAGAAAGCCGGTTTGACGGCTGTTGCGGGCGATGAAGTCAGCGCCTTTCGCGTTGCTGAGGCAAAAATCGCCATGGAATGCCGCGTCCGGCAGATTGTCCCACTGGGTGACCAGCGCGCATCCGGCAATCTCGTCATCTGCGACGTCGTCAAGCTGCATGCAGATGAATCCATTCTGTTTGAGGACGGTGCCAGCATCGATCCCCGCAAGTTTGCTTCTCTCTCCAGGCTTGGCGGAGAATGGTATATGGAAACGCGTCCCGACGCGCTCTTCGAATTGCCACGTCCGCCAGGCGGCGACGCCATGGGCGTCAACGGTGTACTCGCCGCTGCGCCGCTCGCCAGCCAGCTCAGCATAGCCGAGCGATCAATACTCGGAACATTGAGCGCGCCACCGGAAAAGGCTGCGGTCGCAGAATTTGCCGAGCGCTGGCGTGCATCGTGGGTGAACGGGGCCACAGACAGTCCACAGGCCGCCCTCCTTGATCACGCCCGAAAATCTCTTTGCAGACACGATGCTGATGAGGGCTGGCTCGCCATTCTCGCCGCTGAACAGCTGTCCGACGTAAAGGACCTGCGCCGGTGAGCCTGAAGATTAGTGACAAAAGCCTTCTCAGGCACGACGCCTTCATTAGCGGAAAATGGGTGGCGGCCGATGACCGGTCCTGCGTAGAGGTCACAAATCCGGCGACGGGGCATGCCATCGCGTCGGTGCCCCGCATGGGCGCGGTCGAAACCCGGCGCGCAATAGAAGCCGCCGCGGCCGCCCTGCCCGCCTGGAGCGCCCTGACGGCCAAGGCGCGAGCAGACCTACTTCGCACCTGGTTTGATCTGATCATCGCCAATGAGGACGATCTTGCCGCCATCATGACAGCGGAACAGGGCAAGCCGCTTGCCGAAGCCCTCGGCGAGATCCGGTATGCTGCAAGTTTTATTGAGTGGTTCGCTGAAGAGGCCAAACGTATCTATGGGGACGTCATCCCGTCGCACAAAGCCGGTGCGCAGATCGTCATTACCCGCGAACCGGTTGGTGTGACCGCCGCCATCACGCCGTGGAACTTTCCTTCGGCTATGATCACCCGCAAAGCCGGACCTGCCCTCGCAGCCGGCTGCACCTTGGTCGTCAAGCCAGCTTCGGCTACACCACTTTCTGCCTTGGCCCTCGCCGTCTTGGCTGAGCGCGCTGGCATTCCTGCTGGCGTATTCTCGGTCGTGACGGGAAGTGCAACCAGGATCGCCGGGGAAATGACCCGCAACCCAACAGTACGGAAGATCAGTTTCACGGGCTCGACCGAGATCGGCAAGCAGTTGATGGCCGATAGTGCTTCAACGCTGAAAAAGCTCAGCCTCGAACTTGGAGGCAATGCACCATTTATCGTGTTTGACGACGCCGACATTGATGCAGCCGTTCAAGGCGCGTTGGTATCCAAATTCCGGAATGCGGGTCAAACCTGCGTGTGCACTAATCGCTTCCTGGTCCAGGACAGTATTTATGATGCCTTCTCTTCGAAGTTGGTGGAGGCTGTCTCAGCCCTGAAGGTTGGAGACGGCTCCGAGCTGGGGATAGATCAGGGCCCCCTGATTGATGCGTCCGCTATTGCAAAGGTGGAATCCCACATTGCCGACGCTGTACGAAAAGGCGCGCGTATCCTTCATGGCGGCGCTCCAGATCCGCGCGGCGGAACATTCTTCACGCCAACCGTTCTTGCCGATGTCAGTGTCGACTGCGCAGTCGCAACAGAAGAAACTTTCGGACCACTCGCGCCCCTGTTCCGGTTTTCCGATGAAGACGAGGCTGTCCGCCTTGCCAATGACACTTCATTCGGTCTCGCCGCCTATGTCTACACCAGAGATCTCGGACGTGCCTGGCGCATGTCTGGCGCGCTTGAGTACGGAATTGTCGGGATCAATGAAGGTCTGATCTCGACAGAAGTGGCCCCCTTTGGCGGCATGAAGGAAAGCGGATTTGGTCGCGAAGGATCGAAGTACGGGATCGAAGACTATCTCGAGATAAAATACACATTGATGGGAGGATTGCGGTGAACAAGACCTCGTTTGGCGCCATTGGGCTGCTACTTGTCCTCCTTCTCGCCAATACGCTCGCTTTTGTTGACCGGCAGGTGATCAGCCTGCTCGTCGACCCGATACGGAGCACAATCGGCGCAACCGATATCGAGATGGGTTTGCTCCAGGGACTGGCCTTCGCACTGTTGTTTGCCGTATTCGGCCTGCCGGCCGGGCGGATGGTCGACACGCAGAACCGCAAGATCATCGTCGCTGGCGGAATCATCATCTGGAGCGCCGCTACCGCGGCCTGCGGCCTGGTCGGTTCATTTGCCGGTCTGTTCGTTGCCCGCATTTTTGTGGGTGTGGGTGAAGCCACCCTCGCCCCGGCTGCCTATTCCATGATCGCAGACAGGTTTGACAAGAAAGCATTGGGCCGGGCGTTGGCTGTTTATCAGTCCGGCATTTATCTGGGGTCGGGCATCGCTTTCATTGGCGGCGGTGAACTCTACCGGCGTGCGGTGGAATCCGGCTCAATCGGCATACCCTTTGCCCATGAGCTGAATGCCTGGCAGCAGGTCTTTGTTGCTGTTGGACTACCCGGCTTTATCATTGTTGCTCTGATTGCCTTGCTGAAGGATCCGCCGCGCAAATCGAAGGTAGAGCCGCCATCCATACGTGAGGTCTTCAGCTTTATCCGACGGCACATGTCTGCCTATGGCTGGCTGACGCTCGGCATGGCCGCTTTCGGCTCACTGGGCTACGGGCTGAACGCTTGGGCTCCGGCGGCTGCCGAACGTACATTCGGCCTCTCGCCTGCCATTGTCGGACGCGGTTTAGGAGTTGCCGTCCTCGCCGGGTCGCTCACAGGCATAATTGTTGGCGGCCTGCTGGCAGACTGGCTGTCCGCCCGGCGCGGAGGGCATATGCGACTTGTCCTCCTTATGGTCGCGGGCTGCCTTGTCGCGCCAGTTGCCTTCTTTGCGGCAACTGCACAGTCGCCCGCCGTCGCCCTTGCAGCTGCAGCCATTCTCTTTCTTTTGGCTGCCATGCCCTTCTCCGCTGGTGTCGCCGCCTTGCAGGCGATCACGCCAAGCGAAATGCGCGGCCAGATTTCTGCCCTCTACTACGCAACCGCTCTCGTTATGGCGATCATCATTGGACCTGCCCTGCCTCCGGTGATCGCCGCAGTATTTCTGGATGGCGAGCAGAGCATCGGCATGGCGCTGGCCTGGTCGATGGCCGGTCTCGGCTTCATCGGGGTCGCGTGCATGGGCTTTGCCCTTCGCGGCTATATCGCCGCATCAGATGAAGCCAATGAGAGGGACAGCGGCTTGCAGCCCGGTCTTCGAGGAGCCTAGCACCGAAATGTCTTTGCGCCGTCAGGACCTCAACCTTCTACCGATACTGCGCGAACTCATTCGCACACAGAGCGTGTCACGAGCCGCAGAGACAATCAATCTCAGTCAGTCTGCGACAAGCGGAGCGCTGGCGCGTCTGCGTAGCGTTTTCGATGACGAGCTCCTTGTCATGGACGGGCGCAACATGGTCGCGACGCCATTTGCAAAATCCATTCAGCAGAAAGTCGAAGAGGCCTGCGCAGCCATTGAGACGCTGTACCAACCGCTGACGTTCGATCCCAAGTCCGAACCGCGCCAGTTCAATATAGCGGCCACCGACTATGTCGCCTACACGCTCGCCGGGCGTGTCGCCAAACGCATACTTGAAGACTCCTATTCTGCGAGCGTCCGGTTCCATCCGATCAGCCGGAATGTCGAACAACACCTGCTTTATGGCGACATCGATATTGCCATCATGTCCGACAAGGGGGCTGAACATATCGGATCAGCCTTGCATGGCAGGCGCCTGTTCGGGGACGAGCGCGTCGTCATTGCCTCGACAATCGACCCGCCTTTCAAAGGCGTACTGACACTTGAGGCCTACCTGAACGCGCCGCACGCAAACTTCGAAATCCATCAGTTCGACAGCATTTCGATGTCACAAATCTGGCCCGAGCTGGAGCGCCCCGTCCGCCAGGTTGTCAGCGTTCCGCATTTCACGGCTTTGCCAGAAACCGTCGCAAATAGCGGCTGCCTCGCCCTTATACAGAAGCGGCTGGCCGCGCAGATGGCAACCGCCGGTCTGGTTACAATCCACCCGGCGCCTTTCGAGGCACCTCCTGTTGAAATCTATGCCTATCGCAGCCCCCTGCGCTCACAGGACCGGTCTCTCGACTGGGTCACGGACCTTCTGGCTGACATCAGCGCACGTCTCCCTGATGTCTGACGGAGTGATCGTTCGTGCAGATACCTGTGTCCAGACAAGCGATTGGATTGCAACGGCTCCTCCATGTCAGGATCGATGGATAATAAGGGAGAACTTCAGATGGCTTTTGTAACTTCGCTGCCGGACGAAACGGTCGGACCGACGGTTTGGGAACTTCATCCAGAGGCCTACAGCGCCTGGCCTGACATCTGCGTCAGCATCATGGCAAGCGACTCCGAACTGACACTCGGCGAGAAAGAGCTGATTGGCGCCTACAGTTCGGCCCTGCGCGGTTGCCGACACTGCTACACGGCGCACTATCCTGTAGCGGTGGCCTATGGGATCGACCAGGAATTGTTCCAGGACATCATGCGTGATCCGAAAGATGCGCCAGTCGACGCGAAGATAAAAGCTCTGCTCGTTTTCGTGAAGAAACTCTGCGACGAACCCGACACGTTTTCACGGGCCGATGTCGAGCGCCTCATGGCGGCTGGCTGGTCGGAAAGAACTGCATCAGATACGATCAAGATGAGTGGTCTGTTCGCGTTCATGAATGTGATGATGATCGGGCATGGCGCTGATGATGTCGATCTCACCGATATTGGCCCTGTCCACGCAATCATTCGTGGCCGCGGGAAGTATGGGCACGGTGAGGGGACAGGCCGCCAGAACGTCCTCCTGGTGATGCGCGAAAGCATCTCGAAATACGGTCTCTTCAATACGCTCAAGGCAATCCGCCGGGGTCGCCAGCTGGGCGTTGTCGGCAACAAGAAAAAGAAAGCGCATTGATCATGACCAATTTTACTTTCCTGCCTGAGAATGCTGTGTCGACAGATGTCTGGAACACCGAACCGGACCTTCTCAAAGCCTGGCGGACGCTGCCGCGTAATGTCATGGCCAATACATCCGAACTCACCCGGGATGAGAAAGCGCTTATTGCCGCTTATTACGCGTCCTTGAAGGGCTTCGGTGATGCAGAAACTGGACAGTTCCCCTTGGCTGAAGCCCTGGGACTAGACGTAAAAGTCGACCAGAGTCTCTTCCAGCAAGTCCTGAACGATCCAGAGACAGCTGCCGTCGACCAGAAGCTCGTGCCTTTGCTTCTGTACGTGCGCAAACTCGCGCTCGAATCTTACAAGCTATTGCAGCGCGACGCCGATAAGGTGTTCAACGCTGGCTGGTCCGAGCGCGCCTTCACAGATGCCATCATTGTCTGCGCGACCGTGACGTTCTTCGTGTCCGTAATGATCGGGCACGGGGTCACTGCGACAAAACTCGAAGATTTTGGCGGCACTGCAGCAGCGTAAGCCAGCTCGCCAACGGCCCAACCAGTCAGCTCTGCTGGCAAGGAGAAGAAGTTTGACCAAAAATATTCCAGGCGGCACCTATCTGATCACGGGGGCAACCTCAGGCATGGGTCTGCAAACGGCCAAACGCCTGATTGCTGCAGGCGCCGATCATCTCATCACCGGAACGCGAAAGTCCGGCACAGATGCTGCACTCCGCCGGGCGATCCCGAAAGAAAAACTCACCGTGCTTGATCTGGACCTTCTGTCTCTTGCCAGTACCAGGGACTTTGCGGCCGCCGTCCTGCAGACACTTGAACACCGTGGCGAAAGGCTCTCGGGCATAATCTGCAATGCCGGCCTTCAGATGATTGGTCCGAAAACTATGACCAAGGATGGCGTCGAGGCGACCTTCGCTGTCAACTTCCTCAGCCACTTCCTGATCGTGGCCAGTCTTCTGACGAAGCTCAAGAATGGGGGAAAAGTCGTCACTATTGGTAGCGGTACGCATAATCCCGATGATCCTGTCGCGAAGGCTGGCGGGTTTCGTGGAGCAGCATTCCCAAGTGCAGCAGCCGTTGCACAAGGCGATCTCGGTACATCCGGAACCGATGTGGAACTTGGTCAGGACCGCTACGCCACATCCAAGCTCTGCTGCATCCTGTTCGCGCGCGAAATGGCCCATCGCCACGCGTCTGACACCGCGAAATTCTTCTGCTTTGATCCGGGCCTGATGCCTGGGACAAATCTCGCGAGAGAGCGGCCGGCTTTCGTGCGCTTCGTGTTCAAGAATGTGATGCCGCTGTTGGTGCCGTTCATCAGTCAGATCAGTTCCCCCAGCAAATCAGCAAGAATGATCGTTGATGGAGTTCTAGCCAGTAACAGTGCATACAGTTCTGGCGAATATATCGAGTTCACAGGGCATCTTGCACCGCATTCGCCGTTGGCCGTTGATGACGGGCGCGCCGCAGACCTTCTGGACCACAGCAAAACACTCGTACAGAATTTTGGGGTCCGGTGATGGAGCGCGACACACCAACGATATGTCATGCCGAAGTTCTGATCATCGGATCGGGCCCAGCCGGCTGGACGGCTGCCATCTATGCGGCGCGCGCGATGCGAAAAACGCTCGTCGTGGCTGGCCTGCAACCGGGTGGCCAGCTGACGATCACGACAGAGGTCGAGAACTATCCGGGCTTTGCCGAGATTCAGGGACCGGAGCTCATGTCGAAGATGCAGCAGCATGCGCTTCAGATGGGAGCCCAGATCTCCGAAGATCATATTGCCTCAGTTGATTTCAGTACGCGCCCCTTTCGTGCCATCGGCGAAAGCGGTGTGACTTATTCCGGTGAGGCAGTCATCGTTGCAACCGGCGCACAGGCGCGCTGGCTCGGCCTGCCCTCCGAGAAAAAGTATCAGGGGTTCGGCGTATCTGCATGTGCAACATGTGATGGCTTCTTCTATCGCGGGAAAGAGGTCATCGTAATTGGTGGTGGCAATACAGCCGTGGAAGAGGCGCTCTTCCTGACGAATTTCGCGAGCAAGGTGACTATTGTTCATCGACGCGAAACCTTCAGGGCCGAAAGGGTCCTTCAGAACCGCGTATTCAATCATCCGAAAATTGAGGTCATCTGGAATAGTACGCTTGAAGAAGTGCTGGGTGAGGACAATCCGCTGGGGGTAACGGCAGTGCTTATCGAGAACCGGGAAACAGGCATCGTGACCAGACTTCCGGCGCATGGCGTCTTCATCGCAATCGGGCATGCGCCATCAACAGCTCTGTTTGAGGGGAAGCTCGCAATGAAGCCAAATGGATACCTGGTCACATCTGCCAACTCCACAGCAACGAATGTCCCCGGCGTATTTGCCGCGGGCGATGTCACAGATGAAATCTATCGGCAGGCCGTGACGGCCGCCGGGCTGGGGTGCATGGCAGCACTAGAGGCAAACAAAATGCTCGAAGAAGTTACGCTAAGTTGAGTTGAAAGTCAGACCGGCATGGGTTTCTGGGACGCATTCCGCTTAACGGCCACGCAGCAACGTGCTCTAAGGGTTGCGGCTATCGTCGGAACAGTGCTGACCCTTATCAATCAGGGCGATCTAATTCTGGCAGGCTCTGTCCCCGAAATATGGAAAATTCCACTGACGTATCTCGTGCCCTACTGCGTGTCGTCCTATTCGAGCGCCGCAATGCTATCATCGGGCAGGTGAGCGTTTGATGGCTAAAGCGCAATCTACGACTGTGAGGGATATCGCCGTTCGGTCAGAAATTGCCACAACGTGGTTTTCTGAAGGAGTTTCAAATCCATAGATGGCCTGCACCAATGCCCCTTCTTAAAGGCAACACTATTTTCCGAACCGCAAAGATGGCAAAGAATTGACAACTTCGTCCGTATCCGGATGTGAAATCCTCCGCAACTGTTGGGCGCGAAAGGCCATAGATCCTCCTTCACCATATTCTGCGCGCAGACTCTTGTGCCCCATCAACCGCCGGCGCAGATCGGCGTCTATTCCTGCCTCCAGCATCCTGTCTTCAAACGAATGGCGAAAACTATGGAGAACGTGTTGCGGCGTTGGGCAGAGACCATGTTCTCTCATCGCTCTGAGTAAGTTTTGGCTCAGCTTGTCGCCATTATCCCGGAAGGCCGGAAATCCTTCAGGCGCGCGCTTGAGAGACTCAAGTGCCAGCCCAACAAGAGGTATGTCCCGCGCTGCCTGATCTGACTTGATCGTGCGGTTGCGTTTCGGCCGGATCTTGATGTGAGGCGTCGCCGCATCCAGTACAATGTCATCTTCTTCCAGATTGCATATCTCGCTCAGGCGGCAGCCTGTCTCGAGAAGCGTGTACATGACGAGGACGAGTTCCGGTTGTGCGCCTGGCAAAACGTTTGGAACAATGAGCTTTGTCCTCACCCACTCGTCTGAGTATCTCGGCCGCTTCGCCCGCCGAATGTCCGTAAAGTGGATCTTCTCAAATGGGTTGATCTGATCCCGTATGCCATGGTGTTCAAAACACTGCGTGTACAGATCACGAATGAACCCGATGTGCCGGTTAGCCGTATTCGGAGACATGCCTTTCTCGATCCGGTTTCGCCACCAGTTCCGATACTCCAGGGCGTCATCTCGTGTGATGTCTCCCATCTTCTTGTTTCCACAGGCGCGGAGGAAGTAGTTGAGCGAGGTGGTCTTTCCGCCTGTCCACGCTTTCAACTGGTTGGGCGACTTGGGATGCGTGTCATCGAAGGAAATTTCTTCCAGATACTGGGCGAACGCCTTCTTCACGCGGATGCCATAAACAGCTTCGCGTTCCTTCGCTTGGTGTGTCGTTTCAAGCCTGCGATAATGGCCATACGCCAGCGTCTCCAAGCTTGCGGTTAAGGCCTGGATGTTTTCGCAGCGCGCCGCCATCGCGTTCCGTGCCACCACGCGATGACCTTCCAGCGCCAGTACACATTGGCGATCATAGCGAAACTTAATCAGGTCCCCTCCCCCGGCAACGACCTCGTTGATCGCCTCCAGAGATAGTGAGGCCCAGTAGAGATCATCGGCTTCAGCGAGCCTGTCCCTTATGTGCCTGGCGACCGCAACAGATCGCGTTTTCATGCTCCGCCGTGAATATTGTCGCGGGTCGACCCCTTGATATCTTGCCGGAACTCGGCGCACATAGTGCCAGTGACCATTGATCTGTTTGATGTACCGATTGTTTGAAGACATGACTTACTCCCTTCTCACGCTCAGAATAGAAGCGCTGTTCAGGGAAATGCAGACCGGCTGATGAATCGTCCCCCATGAGCGGGGTCCTCAGCATCAGAAAAACTCCATTCCTTTCAGGAAGATCTAACGGTGCAGTTTCTCGTGCGCTGCTGCGATGCCGCGAACGCGCCCGGTAATCGTGCTTGAAATTAAATTAATTCAACGCACTATGGCGCTCGAAACTTCGCTTGTTGTGCAGATTGTTTGCAATTTGTAGTGCAAACTGTGGTGCAGCCCTTTCGTGTTGTCAAAGTTCGACGCTGCCTATCAGCGACATTCGCATCGCTAACATGATTTGCTGGCCGTTCAAATTCGCGCTGGAGCGTAGCCATGCAACTTTTCGCTCGGGACTGACCCGCGGGTCTGGGTTGATCCTGCTCCGTTACGACAAACCTTGAGTGCTCAGAGGTTCTTTCTTGATTTAAACCCCTATGGGGTATAAGTGGTAGTCATGAACTTTGTTGTCGCAACTCTCGTGACGGTATTTTTCAGCCTGTCGCAGGTGCTCTGCGCGTGTCCCGTCGATATGTCGGCGACGAACAGCATGGCAACCGAGTTCACCGCTCATTCTCACCAGGCGCCCGCCGATGGGCCTGAGGCGCCCTGCGATGATGAGACTGATCACTGCAAGCTTCAGACAGCAACGGTCGCCCAAGCCGACAAGACGGCGAACCCGGTCCAGCACGTATTAGGCGATACGACGCCCATCGGGCTTGCTACACCCTCATGGCAACACGCATGGAAGCGCGTCGTCAATGTCCGCACGCCCTGGCCTGAGGTCCGAAGTTACCTGCTGCAACAAACGCCAGTCACATTAAAGGTGCGTTCCCTGAGCTGATTTCGTGCGTCGCTGCATTAGCAGCCCGATTGCATAAATTCACCTCACGGAGACGATTATGTTGAACAGACGACATATGCTGCAGACGGTGCTCGGCACCGGCGCAGCCTGGGGGGCAAGCAGCCTCCTGCCCGCTTGGGCAAAATCTTCCAGCAACGGAAACCTTGGTGTGCCCTCACTTTCGGGCACGCGCTTCGACCTCGAAATCGGGCAGTTCCCGGTCAGGCTCAACGGCAAAGTCGGTATGGCAACCGGAATCAATGGCACACTTCCCGGTCCGCTCTTGCGGTTGCGCGAGGGCGATGACGTTACAATGAACGTCACCAACCGGCTTGCCGAAGACACTTCGATCCATTGGCACGGACTGCTTGTCCCCTTCCATATGGACGGCGTGCCGGGCGTCAGCTTCCCGGGCATCAAACCGGGCGAAACGTTCAACTATCAATTCAAGGTGCCGCAAAATGGCACTTACTGGTATCATTCCCATTCTGGTCTGCAGGAACAACTCGGCCATTACGGTCCGATCGTCATAGATCCGGCAGGTACAGACCCAGTGGCTTATGACAGGGAATATGTGCTCGTCCTCAGCGACTGGAGTTTCACACATCCGCACCGGATTTTCGACAAGCTCAAAAAGAATGCCGAGAGCCTGAATTTCAACCGCCCGACCCTGTCGAACCCAACTGGACTCGGCGGCATGTGGGGGCAGATGCGAATGAGCCCGCGCGATCTCGCAGACGTGACGGGCGAAACCTACACCTACCTGATCAATGGCCATTCGACGGCCGATAATTTCAATATGGTCTTCCAGCCGGGCGAGCGGGTTCGCCTGCGCATTATCAACGCCTCCGCCATGACCCTCTTCAATGTCCGCCTCCCGGACTTGCCGATGACCGTGGTCCAGGCCGACGGCCTGAATGTCCAGCCGGTTGAGACCGACGAATTCCAGATGGGTGTGGCCGAGACGTATGATGTCATCATCGCGCCAACCGAAGCGCGCGCCTACGCCTTTGTTGCCGAATCGATCGACCGCTCCGGCCAAGCCGTGGCCACGCTCGGCCCGCAGGCCGGCATGCGGGCCGATGCGCCTGCGCTTCGTCCCGTGCCCATGCTGACCATGCGGGACATGGGGATGGCTCATGGAGACATGGCTGGCATGTCAAGCATGGGGGGCATGGATCATGGTCCGGACACCCCGACGGCCGGGGACGACATGAAAGGCCACGACATGGGTGCCATGTCGATGATGCCCGATCCTCATGGTCCGGCGGTCCAGCCCGTCAAGATTGAAGCAGATATAGGGCGCGGCCCCGGTGTCGCAAAAGTATCAGGCATGACGATGAGCCGCTTGGGCGAACCCGGTCTCGGGCTTGATGATGTCCCCCACCGCACGCTCACCTACAACCAGCTTCGCGCGCTCGACATGAATGAGGACCATCGCCCGCCTGGCCGCGAAATTGTCATTCATCTGACGTCGAACATGGAACGCTACATGTGGTCGTTCGACGGTGTAAAATTCTCCGAGGTAACCGAGTCAATCAAGTTCTACGAGGGTGAACGTGTTCGCCTGACGCTCGTAAACGATACAATGATGCCACACCCGATCCATTTGCACGGCATGTTTTTCGATCTCGTGAATGGCGGTGGTCATCACATGCCGCGCAAGCACACAGTAACGGTCAAGCCTGCAGACAGGGTCAGCGTCGACATCACCGCAGAACATGTCGGTGACTGGGCGTTCCACTGCCATCTGCTTTACCACATGCACGCTGGCATGATGCAGGTCGTCAGCGTCATTCCGCCAGCAGACGATACGACACCAGCTGAAAAAATGCCGGCAGGTCAGATGAATATGCCCATGGACCATCACGGCATGAACCATGGGGAGGGAAAATCATGATGAAACCGAATTTGGCAGCCCCTCTCCTCCTCGGCTTCGCGCTCTACGCGAGCGGCAGCGCGATCGCGGAAGAGACCAATCCAACCCCACCCTGGAATCAGGCCGACGCCATCTACGGCGAGGATGCAATGGCGGACGCTCGCCGGGACGTTCTTGCGGAAGGCGGAGACCAGAAGAGCTTCTACATCCTCTTCAACCAGCTCGAGGCTCAGATGTCTGACGAGGGCGACAGTTTGTACTGGAACGGACAGGCTTGGTATGGGGGCGATATCAACAAGCTCTGGTTCAAGAGCGAGGGCCGCGCCTCTCTGAATGGAGAGGGCGTGGATGATGCCGAGATCCAGGCGCTCTATTCCCGCGCGGTTGCGCCTTTCTGGAATGTTCAGGCGGGCGTTCGCTACGACATCGAACCGGATAGTCTCGCGCATGGGGTCGTCGCACTGAATGGTCTGGCGCCCTACTGGTTCGAAGTCGACGCTTCCGCCTTTCTCAGTGAAAAAGGCGATGTAACGGCCCGCATCGAGGCTGAATATGAGTTGCTCCTGACCCAGCGGTTGATCTTGCAGCCTCGGATCGAAGCAAATCTTTCCGCGCAGGACATACCGGAAAGGGAAACGGGCGCGGGACTTAGCACACTCGATGCCGGCTTGCGGCTTCGTTATGAAATCAGGAGGGAGTTTGCGCCTTATGTCGGCGTCGAATGGCAAAGCGCCTTCGGTGAGACACGCGACATGATCAAAGCCGCAGGCGGTGAAGGCGACGATATCGTCTTTCTCGTGGGCCTGCGGACCTGGTATTAGGAGAACAAAATGGGCGGTTTCATAGAACCCAATATTCACCCCGTGCTGGTGCATTTTACCTATGCCCTCGGCACATCTGCAGCCTTGTCATATGCGGCTGGTCTCCTGGTACCTGCAGGTCGCTGGCGCGACAGCCTTCGACCGGCCGCCGACTGGATGCTGGCATTAGCTGCCTTGGCGGTTCTGGCCACCATCGCGGCCGGGTTCCAGGCCTATTACAGCGTTGCTCACGATGCGCCGTCCCATGAAGCGATGACAACCCATCGCAACTGGGCTGTTCCCACGGGCCTCGCCTTACTGGCCCTCGCCGGTTGGCGCTGGCTGAGAAGGGCCTCGTCGCCTCGCCCGGTATTTGCGATCAGTGCCCTGGCGGTAGCAGGTCTTTTGACGGTTACAGCGTGGTGGGGAGGCACAATTGTCTACAAGTACGGACTTGGCGTGCAGACCCTTCCTGAAGCCAGCGGGCCAGGCCACGATCATGATCATGGCGGCGGAGCCGGTCATGGCGACCAAGGCACCGTGAATTCAACAGACGATCATCAAGACGCTCACGGAGCGCCTCCATCCGACACGATGGATGGATCATCGGCGAGCGGCGATGGACATGATCACGACCATTCCGACGGTGCAGCTGATCGAGAAATGTCAGGCACGGTCCCCGCCGGACACGACAACTCCGACGGCCATCACGACACCAAACCGGTCTCGACTGATGAACAGGCGATCCTGGATATCATGGCCGCGATCGAAACCGGTTGGGAGACCGGCGATGGCGAACTGTTCCGACAGAACTTTCTCGACTGGTCAGGCGCCCGGTACTTTGAGTCAGGCGGCGAGAATACTGGCCTGCTCGACCTTGTCGAAAATCATGTCGAGCCCGAAAAAGATACCATTCCGGATCTCGAACTCGACTTCTCGAATATAGACGTGCAATTCGAGGGAAGTGACTTTGCATGGGCTGTCGCGGACACAGCGATCAGTGGAACGTTCAGCTCCAATGGCGAACGCCTGGAGCGTATCGGGAAACAATCGGTGCTGTTCCGCAAGGTCGCCGGCACCTGGCAGGTCATTCACACGCACTCGTCCTCCCGTGCGCCGCGATAAGGAGGAAATCCAAACTGACGCTTGCCGGCCAAGTTTAAATGCAACCAGCAAGCGGCGATGATATTGAATATACCCCTTGGGGGTATTATACTATGACTGTCCTACTTGCTCTTGCCTGGACCGCTGGAGGTCAGAATGAAAATTATCCCCGTCGGACACTCGCTGTCTCTGTTCCTGCTCGTCAGTTATTTGCTGTGCGTCGGCTGGGGGAGTGTGACGCCGTCCAGCCTTCACATGCATCCAGCATGGCAGGATCTACTGCCCGGATTTGAGTTTGGAACGCTGACCGGTTTCCTGATCGGCCTTGTCGAGAGCTATCTCTATGGCTGGTACATCGCCCTTCTGTTCGTTCCCTTGTTCAACTTCTTCAACCGAAACAGCAGCGCACAAAAGTGATGCATACCCTCATCCTGTGAAGCACTCCTGCTGAAAGAGTCAGAGCCATGACCAACGACACTTCTCACGCCCATTCCGGACATGCGTGCCATCACAACGATCAGGCCGCTCCAGAGAAGCCCGATGATGCCTATGACAAGGTTCCGATCGGCTATGCCGGCACCGTCTGGACCTGTCCCATGCATCCGCAGGTACGCGAAACTGCCAATACAGGCTGCCCGATCTGCGGCATGGCGCTCGAACCGGAAACGGTGACGGCCGAGCAGGATACCAGCGAACTGGATGACATGACGCGGCGCTTCTGGGTCGCCCTTGTCTTCTCGGCGCCACTGCTCGCCTTTGTCATGGGCGAAATGATTCCCGGCAGCCCGCTCAGGCACTGGATTGATCCGACATGGAGTGTCTGGCTTCAGGCCCTGATCGCGACTCCCGTTGTCGTTTGGGCCGGCTGGCCTTTCTTCGTGCGCGGCTGGCAATCCGTGAAGCGACGCAACCTCAACATGTTCACCCTGATCGCGATGGGCGTCGGCGTGGCCTATATTTATTCCCTGGTCGCAACATTCGCGCCCGGCATATTTCCCGATTCATTCCGTGGGCATGGCGGCGCGGTAGCAGTCTACTACGAGGCGGCCGCCGTCATCGTTACGCTGGTTTTACTTGGCCAGGTGCTCGAACTGCGCGCGCGCAACGCCACCTCAGGAGCCATTCGTGCACTGCTGGAGCTTGCCCCTGCTACTGCGCGCAGGATTGCTGACGATGGCAGCGAACAGGATGTCGATCTCGCGGATGTAAAGTCTGGCGACAAGCTGCGGGTCCGGCCAGGTGAGAAGATCCCGGTCGATGGCGAGGTCGTCGACGGCCATGGGTCGGTTGACGAGTCCATGGTCACCGGCGAACCCCTGCCCGTCGAAAAAGCCGCTGGCGCCCGTGTGACCGGCGGCACGGTCAACGGAACCGGGTCGCTCGTTATGAAGGCGACACATGTGGGCGAAGACACGCTCTTGTCCCAGATTGTCCGAATGGTTGCCGCCGCTCAGCGGTCCCGAGCTCCAATCCAGCGGCTCGCTGATCTCGTCGCTGCCTGGTTCGTTCCGGCTGTTATTGGAATTGCGATCCTGACCTTTGTCGTGTGGGCCGTGTTCGGACCCGACCCGGCGATGGCTTTTGCGATCGTGAATGCCGTTGCCGTCCTGATCATCGCATGTCCCTGTGCGCTAGGTCTGGCAACCCCGATGTCGATCATGGTCGGCACGGGCAAGGGCGCGTCCAACGGCATCCTGATCAAGAATGCTGAAGCGTTGGAGACGCTTGAGAAGGTCGATACGATCGTGGTCGACAAGACCGGGACGTTGACGCTCGGACGCCCCGAACTGGTACGTGTCCAGCCAGGCGAAGGCTTCGACGAAGCCTCGTTGCTTAGTCTCGTAGCCGCGGTGGAACGTTTGAGCGAGCACCCACTTGCCGACGCGATCGTGCGTGGCGCAAAAGGCAAGGGCGCGCCTCACAAGGATGCGCACGGATTTGAATCCGTCACTGGCGAAGGTGCGCAGGCAAGCGTCGACGGCCAAACCGTCGCCATCGGCAACAGAAAGATGATGCAGCGGATCGGGGGCTGGTCTGACGACCTCGGGACACGCGCTGACCAGTACCGCACCGAAGGCCAGACGGTTATGTTCGCCGCCGTCGACGGAAAACCGGCAGGCCTTGTCTCTGTGGCGGACCCGATCAAGGAGACGACACCGGAAGCCATCAGACGTCTTCATGCCGAAGGGTTGAAGATTGTGATGTTGACAGGTGACAATGAGACGACAGCACGCGCGGTCGCCGACAAGGTCGGCATCGATGAGGTTCACGCCGACGTCTCGCCTGAAGACAAGCATCGGATCGTGTCCGAACTCCAGAAGAACGGTGCCCGCGTGGCCATGTGCGGTGACGGCATAAATGATGCGCCCGCGCTCGCTCAGGCGGATGTCGGAATCGCCATGGGAACCGGAACCGATGTGGCCATGGAGAGTGCCGGTGTAACGCTTGTGAAAGGCGATCTGATCGGGGTCGCAAAGGCCCGGGAGCTCAGCCACGCCACGATGCGCAACATCCGCCAGAACCTGTTCTTCGCGTTCTTCTACAATACGCTTGGCGTGCCGGTTGCCGCTGGCATTCTGTATCCCTTCTTCGGCTTGTTACTGAGCCCGATGATCGCGGCGGCCGCCATGAGTTTCAGCTCCGTATCTGTTATCGGCAACGCCTTGCGGCTGAGAACCCTTAAACTCTAATTTTCCGGAGCACAGACATGTCCAGACCACTTGCTATGAGCGCGCTCGGTGCGCTGATGATTGCAGCCCTGATAGCGGGCGTGATGCTCTTCTCCGCGTCACCCGCAGCCAACGCGCAAACAGTCACTGTACACAAGACGCCATGGTGCGGTTGCTGCGCCGCCTGGGTGGACCACCTGCATGACGAGGGTTTCTACGTCATCGTGAAAGAGGAAGAGGACCTGACACCCATTCGGTCACGGCTTGGTGTTCGGGATGAACTGATGAGTTGCCATACCGCAGAAGTCGACGGATATGTCGTTGAAGGTCACGTTCCCGCTCGGGAAATACGACGCTTGCTCGAAGAAAAGCCTGACGTCAACGGCGTCTCGGTGCCCGGCATGCCGCAAGGCTCTCCCGGCATGGAAACACCGAACGCGCCAGATCGGTATGATGTCATCATCTTCTCTGGAGAGGATGCCAGGACATATGCCTCCTATCGGGGAACGCAATTGGTCTCCGAACAGGCAAGACCATGAGTGAGGATGACTACAAGCAAGGGTCACTGACGCTGGCGGGCACCGTCGCCATGGGGACGGGCGTGATGATCGGTGCCGGCATCTTTGCCCTGACCGGTCAGGTCGCTGAATTTGCAGGCGACCTGTTTCCGCTCGCCTTCCTCACGGCAGCCATCATCAGCGGCTTCAGCGCCTATTCCTATATCAAGGTCTCCAACAAGTATCCTAGCGCCGGCGGCATCGCGATGATACTCCAACGCACTTACGGCCCGTCTACCGTGACCGGAAGCGCCGCCCTGCTGATGGCGTTCTCGATGATCATCAATGAAAGCCTGGTCGCCCGCACGTTCGGTACGTACACGCTGCAGCTGTTTGGCGTCGAGGGCGGCATATTCGTTCCCTTGCTGGCAATCGGACTGATTATCCTGGCTTTCGTGATAAATATTGCCGGTAATCAGGTGATCGGCGGCGTATCGAAGGTCACGGCTATTCTCAAGATTGGTGGCATACTGATTTTCGCGCTTATTGCGATCTGGGCTGCCGGATTCAGCTTCCAGCCAGCAGCAGACGGTTTCGCTGACAGCACATCTGCCGGTGGGTTCCTGGCCGGCGTCGCGCTCGCCATCCTGGCCTATAAGGGATTCACCACCATCACGAACAGTGGCGACGAGGTGAAGCAACCGACCCGCAATGTCGGGCGGGCCATCATGATCTCACTTGCGATCTGCACTTTCATCTATCTCCTTGTCTGTTTCGCTGTCGGATCAACCCTCACTGTCTCGGAGATTGTTGCGGCGAAGGACTATGCCCTCGCCGAAGCGGCCCGGCCAGCACTTGGAAACTATGGATTGTGGTTCACAGTAACGATTGCGATCATCGCGACAGCTTCAGGCCTGCTTGCCAGCTTGTTTGCCGTCTCCCGCATGCTCGCCATGCTGACCGACATGAACCTGATTCCGCATAGACATTTCGGCATGCCCGGAACGGTACAGCGTCATACGCTCGTCTATACGGTTGTGGCTGCCGGATTGCTCGCGGCTTTCTTCGATCTCAGTCGCATCGCTTCGCTTGGCGCAATCTTCTATCTGGTCATGGATATCATCATCCATTGGGGCGTCTTCCGGCATTTGAGAAAGGATGTCCGCGCCGCACCTGCAATCCTTATCTGTGCGATAGCGCTCGATGCCGTCGTCCTGATCGCCTTCCTCCTCCTGAAGTGGCAAGCCGATCCAGTCATCATCCTGATCGCGGCTTTCGGCATGGTTGTAGTCTTTTCATTCGAGCATTTCTTTCTGAAACGTCTCCGCGACAATCCTCCCGGAGAGGAGTCCGGAAACAACCAGCACAAAGCCCATTCATGATCATTGCAACCTTGATCGGACTGCTCACTTTTGTGCTGGCAAGCACGGTGCATTATCTCGCACTGGCGCATCTGCACCGACGCCTGAACCATGAAGCGCGTTCAGGTCTCCCGATCGTTGTTTCGGGTATCGTAGGTGCAGGCCTGGCGCACCTCGCTGAGGCAGCGCTCTATGCAACCAGCTTTACGCTACTGGATGCCTTTGACTTGGGTGGTTTCAAGGGCGGCGAAGCGGACGGGTTCATGGACATATTCTATTTCTCCCTCGTCAACTACACATCGCTTGGGCTGGGCGATATCTATCCAACCGGACATTCGCGGTTCCTGGCGGGACTGGAATCACTCAATGGTTTCCTGCTGATTTCGTGCTCGGCATCCTTCATTTTCCTCCTGATGCGAAACCAAATGGATGGTCCAACTTCAGGCGGAATTCAAGCATCGGATTAACTCGGAACCTGTTCACACACTTCTCCGTTAGTCGTGGAAATACCCCACCACTGTATAAGGAGGATGTTGAAAGTGGATATGAAGAACAGTTATTGGCGGTTTGGCGCAATGATCATCACATCGATGATCGTGATGTTTGGGCTGATGTACCTCAACACCTATGCGTGGGAGCATGTTCGCTGGAGCGAAACGCGCTTCTACATGGCCTTCATCATGGGCGCCGCGATGGCCGTCGTGATGCTGAGCTTCATGCTCAACATGTACAAGGACAGCCGGATCAATTTCGGCATCTTCATTGGCGCTGCGGTCGTGTTCGTCCTGGCCCTCTGGCTGGTGCGCAGCCAGAGCACTGTCGACGACCGGTCCTACATGAAAGCGATGATCCCCCACCACTCCATTGCCATCATGACAAGTGAACGCGCCGGCATCGAGGATGTCCGTGTGCGCGAGCTTGCCGACGAGATCATCACGGCGCAGCGCCGCGAGATCAAGGAAATGGAATGGCTGATTTCCGACATCGCGGAGAATGGTCCGGCATCGACGGAAGGCGAGGCGGCGAGCCGCCCCGTTCCTCCCTTTGAAGGCACGCTCAATCCAGACGACGCTGCCGGGGCAGCCATCGCGGAGGACTAACGCGCCTTCCACGTCCAGTCAGACCCATTCGATCCCGAAAAGGAGCGAAACAGAATGAGACTCGAAAAGATCAAGACACAGGGTCTTGCCCACCTTTCCTACTTCCTGAGCGCCGATGGCGAAGCGGCCGTCATCGATCCGCGGCGTGACATCGACATCTATCTGGACCTCGCCCGTGAAGAAGGCTCGATCATCACGCACGTCTTCGAAACTCACCGGAACGAGGACCTGCTCTCAGGCGCCCCTGTCCTGAAGGAAGAGACCGGCGCAAAGGTCTGGCACGGGCCGAACCCTGAAAAGCCGATCCAGTATGCAGCCGAGACGCGGGAAGGCGACACGTTCGAGATTGGCGGCGCGCTCCTGAAGGTGCTCGAAACGCCCGGGCACACCGACGACAGCCTGTCCTACGTGCTTTATGACAAGAGCTTCGAGGAAGGCCCGGTTGGCGTGTTCACGGGCGATGCCCTGTTCATTGGCGATGTAGGGCGCACGGACTTCTATCCCGACCGCAAACGCGAAGTCGCCGGCCTGCTCTATGACAGCCTGGAGAAACTGTTGGGGCTCGGCGACCAGTGCCTCGTCTATCCCGCGCATGGCGCCGGTTCGGTCTGCGGCTCCGGCATGGCCGACCGGGAGTTCTCTTCCATCGGTCACGAGAAGCTCAACAATCCACGCCTGCAGATCGGCGACCGGGAAGCTTTCATCGACGCCAAGGTGGCCGAGAACCACTACATACCGCCCTATTTCCGGCGCATGGAAGAGGGCAATATGGAAGGCACCGAAGCCGCGCCGCCGGCGCCCCTGCCCGCCTCCCCGGCCAGGTTGCTCGATCCGGGTGATGCGGTCTGCCTCGATGTTCGCGGCATTTTCGACTTTGCCGGCGGACACCGCACGGGCTCGCTCTGCATCCCGGATGACATGCTTGCCGCCTTCGCGGGCTGGTTGCTGCCAGGCGACAAACCGGTGCTGCTGGTAGCGCGCGATGACGACCAGGCGGTCGATGCGGCCACGACGCTTCAGCGGATCGGCTTCGACAATGTGAGCGGATTTGTCAGCGGGGCCATGCCCGTGGCGGTCCAGAACGGCCCGCTCGACACACTCGACTTCGTCGATACCGAAACCGTCGCCGCGCGCGTGGACAATCCGCCCGCTGGCTGGACCCTGCTCGATGTCCGGGCCATCGACGAGTATGAGAGCGGCCACATCAAGGACAGCAAGCACGCTTATGTCGGCAAACTGCCTGATGCGGCCAGTGACCTCGACCCGGACAAGCCCGTCACCGTCATGTGCGGAAGCGGCGCCCGGGCCACCATTGCCGCCTCGCAGCTCATGCGGAAGGGGTTCTCCGAGGTCGATGTCTATATCGGCTCGATGAAGGCGTGGACCGCAGCTGGAAATGCCATTGAGTGATGACTGTCAGTCCATCTTGGGCTGAACCTTTCGTTTCTGACGCATAAAGAGACTGGAAATTGCTTCACGAGGTCCCCATATGTATACCCTGTATGGGGTATTTGCCATGAAGACTGAAACCAAAGAGGCCGCGACCCGGAGGCTTGCCCGCATCGAGGGACAAGTGCGCGGCATCACGAAGATGGTGTCCGACGACCGGTATTGTATTGATGTCATTCGTCAGGTGCAGGCTGTGAAGGCCGCGCTTGTCGGCCTCGAGGCCGTTATCCTGGATGACCATATTGCAACGTGTGTGGATCATGCCCTGACCGGAAGCAATGTCGATGACCGGCGTGAAAAGGTCGAGGAACTTGTTGCTGTGCTTGGTGGCCGCAAGAAGTAGCGGCCTCACAGTTTGTTGAAATGAAAGTTTTAATCTTTTCACGTATTTGAACAATGATGCAGTTTGTGACCCGCCTCCTGACACTGTTTGCCGCTGCCTTCATGGCGGCTCATCCGGTCATGGCGTGTCCATTGATGGTCGGGGCCTCCGAAACCGCGCCGACTGAAATGAGCAGCAATCATCCCTGTCATGACATGGCGATGGAAGCCATGGCCGACACCGGGCATACAGATCAGGCGTCATCGTCTGATTGCCCCGCGGGATACGACTGTGCACCCATGCTTATCCAGGCGCACAGTGACGCCAATCCAGTTGCACCTGTTGCGAATGTAGACGCAGAATTTGCTGCGGTTCTCGCTAACCCACCAAAGGCATTCCTGCCAGAGCGCGAAACACTAAAGACCGGGCCTCCACCTCGGCTGGATATCGTCCAGCACACGCCAATATCGCTAAAGCAGCGCTTCCTGAATTGAGAGCGATGACCTGCGGCTGCCACAGCAGCCCGTCGTCATCGTCTCACACAATTCAGAAGAGCCTGTTTTATCATGCCCCACATTTCGAGAATGCTGCTGGTCGCAGCGTTTGCCGCTGTGCCCCTTGCGGCGGTTGCCAGCGCTCAGAGCTTTGCCGAGCTTGAAGCCCGTCTCGAGGCCCATCCAAGCCTCTCCGCTCTCGGTTACGATGCCGAAGCCGACCGGGAGCGTGCAGTCGCCTCAACCGCACTCCCGGACCCGGTCGTATCCCTCGGGATCAACAACATTCCGATTTTCGATCCCTCATTCGACAGTTACTTGCCGACCAATAAAGCCGTTGGTATCCGGCAACAATTTCCGAGCTTCGCGGGCCGTGAAGCCCGCGCCGGTGAAGCCCGGGCGATGTCAGCACAGACCGAGGCGGTTCGCGATGCCCGTTATGCGGCCTTGCGCGCCGAACTCATCGCTTTTCTCGCTGACAAGACTAGACTGACCAGGCAGAGATCCCTCGCCGAAGCGCGAAACGCCAAATATGACGAGCTTGTCGACATTGTCGAGGCCGAGATCGACGCGGGCCGCCCGGCCGTCTATCGCCTTGCCGAAATTGAAAGCGAACGGGCAGAAGTTTCCCGGACGCTTGTTGATCTTGATCGGCAGGAAGCCGAGACCGATGCGCGCCTGATCGAACTCGTCGGACTGGTCCCTTCGACCGGCCTCCCTCCCCTGACTGAAAGAGACTGGTCCGGCGCAGCGCTTGAGTTCCATACCGTGCGTGTTGCCGACGCGGCCGTCCGCGTTACCGATTACGGTATCGACGAGGCCCGCGCGGCCTGGAAGCCAGAATGGGGGGCCCAGCTCACTTATCAACAGCGCGATGAAGGCGCGATGTTCGCGGGGGATGACTGGGTCTCCGGTATGGTGACTTTTACGGTTCCGCTCTGGGCCGAAAGGAAGCAGGCGCCGAACTTGCGCGCCGCAAAGGCCGAGCGGGCCGGCGCCGAGCAACGCTACCAGGCCGCCGCACGGAATGCGGCGGCCCAGTATGCGTCCCGGGACGCCATTATCCGCGCGGCCGATGCCAGTATCGACGTCCTGCAGGTCAAGATCGCTGCCGTCGAAGACGAAGTCGAGGCCCAGCTGATTACCTATGAATCCGGTGTTGGCGGCTATGCGCCGATCATTGACGGCGAGATCGCCATTCTCAAACTCCGGGCGGAAATCGAAGCTGAAACGGCCCGCAAGGCCGCTGCGATCGCACGCCTGAATGCCCTCCTGGTGACACAATGAAAAAGACATTCCTGATAATGGGCACCGCATCTGCCGCCCTCTTGCTCGCCGCATGCGGCGCACCGGGCGGATCACCGGGCGGCCAGGGTGAAAAACCGAACGCCTCGAGCGAGACGCAACGATACACCTGCCCCATGCACCCGCACTATATTTCGACCGATCCGGACGGCACCTGCCCGATCTGTGGCATGGACCTGGTGCCTGCCGACAAGACCCAGGAACCGACGAGCTCAACAGGGGAAATCCTGTACTACAAGCATCCCATGGGTAAGCCGGACACCTCGCCTGTTCCGAAAAAGGATTCCATGGGCATGGATTACATCCCGGTTTATGCCGATGACACCGGATCGGGCGTGGCCGTCTCGCCGGAAATGATCCAGACCATGGGGATCCGGACATCACCTGCCGAGACCAGGGATTTCAGCCGTGTACTGAGAGCCTTCGGCACGGTCGAGACCAATGAACGGCTCGAAAATGTTACCGTCTCGCGGCTAGAAGGCTGGATTGAGAATCTGGCGGTCAATGCCGAGGGCGACACCGTCCGCCCCGGCAGTCTCCTCTACCGGATCTACAGTCCGGACCTGATCGCCGCGCAGAAAGATTATCTGAACTCGTTCAGGATCGGTAACGAAGCGCGCATCGCGTCGGTTCGCCAGCGCCTGCGCTCCCTTGGCATGCAGAATGCGGCCATCGACCGGCTGACCGAAACCCGCCAGGTCATTGAACGTGTTCCGGTTTACGCAGAAGCCGGCGGCACGGTTGCCGAGCTCCAGGTCCGCAATGGCGACTATGTCAAACCCGGCACGCCTATATTACGCCTGCAATCCTATGCCGATGTCTGGGTCATTGCCTCGGTGCCGGAGAGCGATTTGCCTCTGGTGGAAACAGGCATGCAGGCCGAACTCGATTTTCCGAGCGCGCCCGATGCCCCCGGTAAAGGCCAGGTCGACTATATCTATCCGACAATCGACCCGAAAACCCGTACAGCCGACGTCCGGATCGAAGTGGACAATGTGTCGGGCTATCTTCGCCCGGGCGCCTATGCGGACATAAGGCTGAATATCGGCGGCCGACCGCGTCTTTCGGTTCCAAGTGAAGCCATTCTGCTTGGTAGCGAGGGCGCCCGTGTCGTCATCGCCGAAGGCAATGGCCGCTTCTCCGGACGCGCCGTGCAAACCGGGATTTCGGCCAATGGCCGGACCGAAATCCTGTCGGGTCTGGAAAGTGGCGACATGGTCGTCGCCAGCGGGCAGTTCCTGCTCGATAGCGAAGCCAACCTGAAAGAAGGTCTTGCCAAGCTGGAAGCTCCGGATGCGAGCGCGGCCAGTCCGGAAACACCGCTCTCCGATATTCCGGTGGACAGTAAAGCCCTCGCCGAAATCGATCACTTCACTGACATGGCGCTCTACTTCCACGAGGCCCTGAGAGACGGGTATGACATCGATCCGCTATTCGTGGACCCGGCGCTCGCCCTGGTGCCAGTGCTGCGGGACCGTTACGCGAACACGAAACTGGCACCGGTCATGGATGCTACGCAAACCGCTCTCGCCGCCGCGCAGGACGCCACGGACCGCGAAGACCTTGCCACACAACTCTCAGACCTGGTCGAGGCCTTGAAACCCTGGCTGCTGGAAGGCGCACCTCAGCATTACAGCGAGGCTGGTCTGGTGCTCTACCGGGACACCGCAACGGGCCGGTACTGGCTGCAGGAAGAAGCGAAACCAGCCAATCCGTACAGCGCAGATGGAGCCGAACGGATTGACTGGCCCAACCCGATGGCCGGCATGTCGATGACGACCAATGACGGCGAGACTGGCGCTGACCAGGCCCCTGGGCATTCGGGGGACAGTCATGACTGAACGAAACGACAGAAACCTCGCGGGGCAAGACCCCTCCAAATCATGGGTGGCAAAGCTGATCTCCTGGTCGGTTTCCAACCAGCTCATCGTCCTCATGCTCGCCGCTGCACTGGCTGTGACCGGGTGGATGGCGATCCAGCGCACGCCGCTCGATGCAGTGCCGGACCTGACAGATACCCAGGTCATCATTCGCACCGATTTTCCGGGCCAGAGCCCGCAGATTGTCGAGGACCTCGTCACCTATCCACTATCGACGAACCTTCTCGGTCTGCCGAAGACCAAGGACGTGCGCGGCTCCTCAATGTTCGGCACCAGTTTTGTGTATGTCATATTTGACGATGATGTTGACCTCTACTGGGCCCGCTCGCGCGTTCTCGAAGCCTTGTCCCGGCTGGGATCCGAACTCCCGGAAGGCGCCGTACCCCAGATCGGACCGGATGCAACCGGCGTTGGCTGGGTCTATCAGTATGCCTTGGTCGACAAGACCGGCAAGACCGATCTCGCCGAGCTGCGTTCACTGCAGGACTGGTTCCTGAAACTTGAACTCGCCGGAGTGGAAGGGGTCTCTGAAGTCGCTTCGGTCGGCGGTTTTGTCCGGGAATACCAGGTGCTACTCGATCCCAATCGCCTGAGAAGTTACGACCTGTCGATCACCCGTATCCGTGACGCGGTCCGCGCCGCCTCGAGCGAGGTCGGTGGCCGCGTGCTCGAACAGGGCGAAACGGAATATGTCATCCGCTCATCAGGCTATGTCGATGAGAAACTTGATCTCGAACAGGTCGTGGTCAAGGCAGAGGATGGCACCCCCGTCCAGCTGAGCCATGTCGCCCGGATTGTCGAAGGCCCGGCCCTCCGGCGCGGCATTGTCGAACTCAATGGCGAAGGCGAAACTGTGTCCGGCATCGTGGTGATGCGCGATGGCGAGAATGCGCTGTCGGTGATCGAACGTGTGAAGGAGAAACTTCATAGTCTCCAGCGCGGGCTGCCAGAAGGCGTCGAGATTGTCACTGTGTATGACCGCGCGCCTCTCATCGAGGGTTCGGTCGATTATCTGAAAGACAAGCTGATCGAGGAAGGCTTCGCGGTTGCTCTCGTCATTCTGATCTTCCTCCTCCATGTACGGTCGTCTCTGGTTGCCATCATCACCTTGCCGCTCGGAGTGCTCGGCGCGTTCCTGATCATGTCCTGGCAAGGTGTCACAGCGAACATCATGTCACTTGGCGGGATCGCCATCGCGATCGGCGCCATGGTCGACGCCTCGATTGTGCTTGTCGAGAATGCCAGCCGGAAACTGGCGGATCTGGGACCGAAACCCGATCCGAGCGTGCGCCGCCAAGCGCTGGTCGAGTCGGCTCAGGAAGTCGGCCCCGGCATATTCTTTTCACTCCTCATCATCACGGTCTCCTTCCTGCCGGTCTTTGCCCTGACCGGTCAGAGCTTCAGGCTCTTCAGTCCTCTCGCCTATACCAAGACCTATGCGATGGCCTTCGCGGCCATTCTGTCGGTGACACTTGTCCCGGTTCTGATGCTGTACCTGATGCGGGGTCGGTTCCGGCGCGAGGAAGCCAATCCCCTGAACGCCTTCTTCGTCTGGGCCTACAAACCGCTGCTCCATCTAGCCCTGAGGTTCAAATGGATCACGGTCGCCCTTGCGCTCGCGCTGACGGCCACCGTCATCGTGCCGGTCCAGAGGATCGGCTCGGAATTCATGCCGGCCCTTTATGAAGGCGAGCTCCTCTACATGCCGACCACCCTGCCCGGCGTGTCATCCACCAAGATGCGGGAGATTCTTGGCCAGACAAACCGCGTCATCAAGACCGTGCCAGAAGTCGATCGTGTCTTCGGCAAGGCCGGGCGCGCCGATACCGCAACCGATCCAGCGCCACTCACCATGATCGAGACCTGGATCAAGCTGAAACCGAAGGAGGATTGGCGGCCAGGTGTGACGGTCGAGGACATCACCGATGAGCTCGATGCCAAGCTGCAAATGCCCGGCCTCGTGAATTCATGGGGCTATCCGATCAAGATTCGCATGGACATGGTTTCAACAGGTGTGCGCACGCCCATTGGCATCAAGGTTACGGGCGATGATCTGACAGAGATTGAGACCATTGCCCGGGACATAGAAGCGGCCATTTCGGACGTACCCGGAACGCGCTCGGCCTTCGCCGACAGGGTCATGGGCGGAAAATATCTCGAGATCACGCCGGATAGGGGCGAACTCGCCCGGCGGAATATCGACATGGCAGCCTTCCAGTCCGTGATCCAAACCGCCCTGGGCGGCATGACACTCTCCCAGTCTGTCGAGGGCCGGGAACGCTATGACATCATCCTGCGCTATGATCGGCCATTTCGTGAGAGTGCCACAGACCTGGAAGAGATACTCGTGCCCGCCCCGTCCGGCGCCCATATCCCTCTCAGCGAACTGGCGGACATTTCCTATGCGGAAGGCCCGCCAATGATCCGATCGGAAAATGCCAGGCTGACTGGCTGGGTTTTCGTCGATATCGCGGACCGGGACATGGGCAGCTATGTTGCAGACGCCGGACAGGTGATTGCCAACGCCGTCGACCTGCCTGCGGGATATGCGGTGGAGTTCTCCGGACAGTATGAACAGATGCAGGAAGCGAATGCGCGGCTGAAGATCGCCATTCCAGCTGCGATTGCACTGATCTTCCTGCTGCTGATGCTACATTTCGGTCGGCTCGACCGGACCCTGATCATCATGGCCAGCCTGCCATTCGGCCTGGTCGGCGGAATGTGGGCCGTCTGGTTGGCAGGCTACAATCTGTCAGTAGCCGTCGCGGTCGGTTTCATCGCCCTGGGCGGCATCGCGGTCGAGACAGCCGTCGTGATGCTGCTCTATATCGACGCGGAAGTCCGCAAGGCGAACCCGTCTGACAGGAGCCAGCTTTTCGCAGCTGTCAGCAAGGGCGCGGCCATGCGCGTCAGGCCGAAGTTGATGACGGTCACGACCATTTTTGCAGGTCTTGCCCCGATCTTCCTGACCGACGGCCTCGGATCGGACGTCATGCGCCGGATTGCCCTGCCCATGCTTGGCGGCATGGCCTCAACCCTCATCCTCTCCCTGATCGTGATCCCGGCCATCTACTACATCCGGGTCGGGCTGCAGATTCCATCAGATTTACCCCGGGCCGAACCGGATAACCGGGCCGGCTCATTCACCCCCGAAGGAGAAAAACCATGACGAGACACCTGTTGAAAATTCCGCTTTTGTTTCCACTGCTTCTGAGTAGCGCCATGCTGCCGGCGGCCGCGCAGGATCGCTCATCAGGCAGAATGATGATCGACGGCGGCATGATGGGTGGCGGCCTGTTCGGCACGGTGTTCATGCTGCTTGCTGTGCTCCTCCTCCTGCTCGGGATCGCTGCCCTCATCAAATATCTGAGGTCGAAATAATAGTCCCGTGTCCATCCACCCTATTCCCCCGTCCCGGCGCGCATCGGGGGCCTCTGTTGAAAGCCGCGCCTGACAATCAAAAAGGAAGAAAACGATGAAAACCCTCGTCAGAAAGACAGCAGTCACAGGCGCAATCCTCGGACTGGCCCTGATTGGTCCGGCGCTCGCCCAGGAGGCCGGCATGAAAATGGACAGCATGAAAGACATGGACATGTCCGGCATGAGCTGCTGCGGCGACATGGCGCCCGGCTTTGGCGTCATTAACGGCGTCGATCTGGATGCCCGAACCGTCAATATTTCACACGATCCGATCAAGAAGATCGGCTGGGGTGAAATGACAATGGACTTCGAGGTCGGCGGAATGGTTGCGCTCGACAAATTCGAGAATGGCGACAACGTCCATTTCATGCTCAAGCAGGACGACAGCGACAATTATGATATCGCCATGATGATGCCGATCGGCGGCGATCCGGATGCTTTCAAGCAATCCATGATGTCGATGATGAAAGGCAAAGGCATGATGGACTGCAACATGGGCGGACACGGATCCATGTCCGGCATGTCAGGCAAGGATCATGACGACACCGATCACTAGCCGGTCCTCTGTTTCAAGCAAAAAATTCGTAAATCAGGTTCCGGCCGCGTTCCGCGGCCGGAATGCCTGCGTCTCCCGATTAGTTCACCAGGAAATCCCAATGACTCAAAGAATTCTGATTACCGCCTTCCTGTTAGGTTCCGCTTCCCTGACAGCCTGCAGTGACCCCGAAAGCCGAACGCCGCCAGCATCCGGCCCTGCAGACCAGACCAGGCCTGAACCGTTCGAACAGGCAGATGAAGCTATGCCCGGCGATACTGGACGGGCCACGGGCAGGATCACATCCCTTGATCGCGACGACGGCCGGGTCACCATCGACCATGGCCCCTTCGAAGGCATCGCCATGGGCGCGATGACCATGAGTTTCGCTTTAATGGGCGATCTTGAGCTGACTGACCTCTCTGAAGGCGATGACGTGATCTTCCAGGTCAAACGGGGCCGGGACGGTTCTCATCGCATCATGGAAATTTGCAGCATTCCCGCGAATGGCCGCGACTGCCCGGACCAAGAAACAGTCTATCCGCACAACCCTCCAGATCAGTAAGGCGGCATACTCCGGCACTGTCCCCGATCGAGCTAAAGGGAAGACGATAAAGACCCGTTTCGCCATAGTGTCAAACTGGCATGCGCGGACCAAAAAGAATAACCGCAGCCCCGATCAGACAGGTTACAACCCCTATCAGATCCCAGCGGTCGGGACGAATCCCCTCAATGGTCCATAGCCAGATGAGCGAGGAAGTTATGTAAACCCCACCATAGGCGGCATAGGCGCGCCCGGCTGCAGACGCTTCCACCAGTGTCAGCAGCCAAGCGAATACAACAAGGGATATCATCCCCGGAACCAGCCAGAAAGCGGACTTTCCAAGCCGCAGCCAGGCCCAGAATGCAAAACAACCGGCAATTTCGGCGGTTGCCGCGCCAGCATAGATCAACAACGTCGCGCGAATATCCATGGCTGGGACGTTTCCTGATCTGGCTGGACTGGCGAGGCCCCGTTGCGGTTAAAATTGGTTTCAGCCTGCGCAGCATGAAAGCTTCGCCACGTCCTTGTCGAACGTCTGTGCCGCCAATTTTAACCCTTCAACAGTTGTCAGGTATGGAAAAATTGTCTCGCCAAGCGCCTTGCTCGTCATGCCGAACTTCAACGCCATAGCCAGCGTCTGAATCGCATCAGACCCTTCGGGCGCCGCGATCTGTCCGCCCAGGAGGCGGTCGGTCTTCGCATCCGCGACCAGCTTGATGACGCCGCGGGTATCGCGGGCGGCGGCGGCGCGTGCCACGTGGTCCAGCGTCAGCACGCTGGCCTTGACGTCATGACCGGCTGCCTTCGCCTGCACCTCGGAAAGGCCGACGCCGGCGACCTGCGGATCGGTGAACACGACCCAGGGCATGGCCCCATTGTCATAGCGCAAATCCTGAAGCCCGAGCGCATTGTTGGCCGCCACCTTGGCCCCATAAGCGGCCATGTAGACGAACTGGTCGCGATCGGTGACATCACCCGCTGCCCAGACGCCAGGCCGCGTTGTGGCCATGTCGGCTCCGACCTTGATCGATCCACGCGCATCGGTCTCGATGCCGAACTCGCGCAAGCCGAGGTCTTCGGAATTGGCCACCCGGCCTGTGGTGGCCACAAGCCGCTGAGCGGAGAGGGTCACAGGCTTTCCACCCCGTTCGATTGTCAGCGTGACGCCGCCGTCACTCCGTCTCACCGATCGGTAGGACAGGCCGGTCTCGACCGCGACCCCCTCAGCCTTCAACGCGTCGGTCAACGCCTTGGCCACTTCCGGTTCCACGCCGGGCAGAAGGCGCGAACGCGTGACCAGTGTAACCTTGACGCCCAGCCGCGACGCCATCTGCGCCAGTTCACAGCCAATATAGCCGCCGCCCAGTACCAGGATGCTTTCGGGCTGATCGGGCAGGCTGAGAAGGTCCCAGGAATCCAGCGCCTCCACGGTCTCGATCCCGTCAATTTCCGGCAAGAAAGGGCGCGAGCCGGTGGCGATCAGAACCTTCGGTGCAGCGATGATCCGCCCGCCGACCTCAATCCCACCTTCGATCAGGCGTGCGGCACCTTCCTCGATATAGGTGACATTCTCATAGGAAGGCAGCAGGTCGTTGTATTTTTTCTGGCGCATCTCGTCGACCAGATCGGCCGTGCCCTTGACGACCGCCGACCAGTCCACGCTCTGCGCACAGGGCTCAATGCCCGGAAACCGTGCCGCCGCTGTACCAGCATGCACCGCTTCACCGGCCCGTATCATCGCCTTGGACGGCACGCAGCCGACATTGACGCAGGTGCCGCCGATGGTGCCATGCCCAACCATGGCCACGCGCCTGCCGGCCTCGGCCGCGCTAATCGAAGCCGAAAACCCGGCCGAGCCAGCACCTATGACGATGAGGTCATAGCTGTCGTCGCCGTTTTTATTGACGGAGCAGCAATCGCCTGTCTTTACGGTTTGATTCATTATTTCTTCCTTGGCTTGTGACCAGGCATGGCGACGCGGCCTCGATCAAGTATTCAAAATCACACCATCGACCCGATGTCGGAGGCGTGGCCGGGATCAGGTTGAGGCCGCTGTCGCCGCATTCGCCTGCGGCGAAGACCGCGGGATCGCTCGTACGCATCGATGTGTTCACCTGGATGCCCCGCCGAGTGCACTCGGCGCAGGCAGCTTCAAGGTTCAGCCTGTCCATTTTTGGTACCCGGCCGGGGCTGAGGCACATGCTCATTGATGCAAAACAAGAAGGTGTCGCTATGACGGTACCGGCCAGACCCGTTATCAGCAGTTTTCGGTCAGTCCATTTTGACATCAAAGTGAAAGCCTTGTGTAAAAATCTGACGATGTATGCGAACATCGACTGGCAGGTGCCTCATCAGGATATTCCAGATGCTGCGTGTTCAACCGTCCGTAACGCTTGCCGGGTATCCTACATCGGTTGAAGCCGCAGCGATCAGCTCAGGCGTTGTCGCCGCCGTATCGTAAACCACTTCTGCGGTCCTGGCCGCATAATCGATATCGACAGATTTAACGCCCTCGACACGCATCATCGCTTTCCTGACAGCAATCGGACATGTCGCGCAGGTCATGTTTCCGATCGTAAAACGGGCTGTCGCCTGTTCGACCTCCACCGAGGCATCCGGAGCATTCTGCGCGCCGGCGACTGCGAGCCCCCCCGCGAGTGCCAGACCTGCCAGTCCGGCGATCATCCATGTGCGTTTCATACTTGTCTCCCTGGCTAGTAAAATAACGGTGCCCATACATCGATGGTCAAGGCCGCCAGCACGACAAGCGCGCCGCTCCACAGGGCGACCTGCTTGACGACTGACGACTGCAAACGGGCGCAATAGCTACCATCCTCGCAGACACTGGTTTTTCGAAAATAGACATCCCAGAACCCAGCCGCGAGAAATCCGATCGCGACCAGAAGAAAAAGGGGCTTGTAGGGTTCCAGCGCCGTCAACTGGCCAATCCACGCTCCGGAAACACCGAGACTGATCAGCACAAGCGGCACGATGCAGCAGGATGATGCAAGGAATGCCCCCAGCATGCCACCGGCAACAAGCCACCTTGAGCGACGCTCATTTGCTGGGCTGTTTTCCGTACCTGCCATGACCAGCTGTTCCCATTGCTTTATTGATCATGATCACGTTACGCTCTGTAGTTGGTACAGACACAAGTGGGTATTTCATCATGGCCATCACATCGCCGCGAGCAGCACTCAAACGGGCTGAACTGGCCGGGCGGCTCGGCTGCAATCTTGAAACGATCCGCTATTATGAAAGGATCGAATTGCTGCCCGAACCAGCCCGCACGGCAAGTGGCCACCGGCTGTATTCGAATGAAGATCAGGTACGACTGCGTTTCATATTGCGAGCCCGCAGCCTCGGCTTCTCCGTGGAAGATGTACGCTCGCTACTTGGCATCAATGATGGCAGGCCGAGCTGCGCGGAGGTCAGGGCGCTGGCAGAAGCACATCGGGGCGATATCCGTAAACGCATCGCCGATCTGAAGCAGATGGATCGACGGCTCGGCGAGATCATGGCTGGTTGCACCGGCGCTGAAACACCCGATTGCGCACTCACCGACAAACTGTTCGAAGATAGCTGACAAAAGGGGCTCCTGCATCTGCCGGAGATGCAAATGATGGACATCCACGACACCATCACCGCTCCGCATCGCCTCAATGACGGTACCGATGTCAATGTCCGGCGGACTGCCTAGCCACAACATGTGGATCGGCCCGCCGATTTCGCGGAACGACAGGCAGAGAATGTTACCGCGATACCGATCGTCACGAACGGATCGAACAGTATTCAGTCATAGATGAGGATGAGCGCGTCGCCCGCAACCACGGCTACAGATGCGAGTGCGTCGGACAGATTGTGAAGGAGGAGCGCCCGGATATTCACGCTCCCATTCTGCACCGAATAGATTAGGAGGGCTGTAAGCTCTGCAATGACCAGCGCAACACCGCCAAGAATAACGATCGTCCAGCCACCAACGGCGGGCGGATCAGTGATCCGTATGACAGTCTTATTGACCAGATGGCAATGGAGACCCGACGATCATCGCTCGCGGGATCAAGATCGTCATGATCATGTGCGTGGCTCAGGATCGGCCTGCTCTTCCAGCACCTTGCGCTTGCACTCGAGATACGCGCGTCGCCGCGCGTGTACCGCGTTTTTTGCGCGGCTCTTTGGTGGTATCAGGCCGCATTCCTCCTGCACCTTGGCCGCCTGCTCACTTGAAAGGGCCCCCATCACGTTGTCGAGACTCTCGCAGCCGGCCAGGGCTGCGAGAGAAACGGACATGACCGCGAAGCGAAGTTCACGATGGATGAACATGCTCGGCCTCCAACAAGGAATGGTGCGCGTCGGGCTTTGGTGCGAACCAGCGGTGAAGGGCGGGTAGCACCAGCAAAGTTAGCACGGTCGAGGAGACCAGCCCGCCCATGACCACCGTGGCCAGTGGCCGCTGCACTTCAGCACCGACACCACTTGCGAAGAGCAGCGGCGCAAGGCCGAGCGCCGTCGTAAGGGCGGTCATCAGCACAGGACGTGCCCGCAAGCCTGCCGCCTCGACGGCAAGTTCATCGCGACCACGGCCCTCCCTGGCAAAATCATCCATGAAACTGACCAGCACCATGCCATTGCCGAGCGCGATACCGAACAGGGCAATAAAGCCGACCGTCGCAGGCACCGAGATCGGCAGGCCTGCAATCCAGAGCGCCATCGCCCCGCCGGTCAGCGCCAGCGGAATGTTGAGCAGGATCAGGATGGCCGATTTCATGCGCCCGAACGTCAATAGCAGGATCAGGAATACGATACCGAGCGTGATCGGGATCACGACCGCGAACCGCGCATTCGCTTCCTGCTGGAGTTCGAACTGTCCGCCCCATTCGACGCGATAACCAGCCGGCAGGTCGAGCTGGCTGGCGACCGATTGCTGCGCATCAGCGACATAGCTGCCAATATCGCGTCCTCTCACATTGAGCTGAACGGTGATGAATCGCTCACCATTCTCGCGCGTGATCTGACGTGGACCGACAATCTCCCTGATGTTTGCCACGCTTTCGAGTGGAACCCGTGCGCCGCTGGACGATTCCAGAATAATCCGTCCGATGGCCGCGGGCGTGTTGCGGTCCTCTTCGGCATAGCGCACGATGACGGGAAACTGGCGCACTCCCTCAAAAACGGCACCAGCCTCTGCCCCGCCGACGCCGGAACGCAAGGCATCGAGCGCCTCCTCCACGCTCAGTCCATACCGGCCGAGCGCAGGACGGTTGAGCGAGACCACAAGCTGCGGCGCGCCGGTGATCTGATCGGCCTGGACGTCGGTCGCCCCAGGAATTTCCTGAAGAATGGACTGCAAGTCCTGCGAGCCTTCGAGCAGGACCTCCGTATTCGGACCGAAGATCTTGACCGCCAGCTGCGCCTTTGTGCCGGTCAGGAGCTCATCAACCGACATGGCGATTGGCTGGCCGACATTAACCCTGACGCCTGGAAAGCCGCCGAGATTCTCGGAGATCGACGCCCGGAGTTCATCCGGGCTGATGCCATTGCGCCATTCGCTTCGGGGTTTGAGCGCCACGAAGGCCTCGATACTGTTCACCGGGTCGGCATGCGCGCCGACTTCCCCACGGCCGATCCGGCTGACAATGGAACTGATCTCGGGGAAGGCTTCAAGCAGTCTTGTCTCGATGCGGGTCGACGTTTCCTTTGCTTCGGTTAGCGAGATGGACGGCGCCATCGTCACACGCAACAGGACATCGCCTTCCTCCAGCGCAGGCGTGAACTCCGAGCCAAGGCGTGTCGCTGAGAGGCCCCCAACCAGAAGCAGGACGCCTGCTAGCCCGACCGCCGCGAGACGTCGCCGGACGAAGAAGGCCGCAAGCGGCTTGATCAGCGAAACAAGCCGGCTGTCGCTCTCCTGGCTATTGCTCTTGGGCGGACGCATGAGGCCGAGCGCCATCGCCGGAGCGATGAGCGCGGCATAGATCAGCGACCCTGTCATGGCGAGCGCGGCAGAAGCGGCGAGCGGCCGAAACGTCTTGCCTTCAGTGCCCTGTAGCGAAAAGAGCGGCAGGAAGACAATGATCACCACGAGGACGGCAGCAATCAGCGGCGCGATCACTTCGGCGCTCGCTCGCGCGACCGTCGTGCGGCTATCTTCACCCTCGCGTCGTTCGCGCAAGCCGCGATCCACGTTCTCGGCGATGACGATGGCGCCGTCGACCATCATCCCGATGGCGATCGCCACCCCGCCCAGCGTCATCAGATTGGCCCCGATGCCGAGGAATTTCATCGCGATGAAGGCAAAGCCGACCGAGAAGGGTATGGCCATGACAACCACGAGGCTTGGACGCCAGCCGCCGAGGAACAGGAAGACGATGACGGCGACCAGGAGCGCGCCCTGCCAGAGCGCGGTCGTCACGGTCGCAGCCGCCTTTTTCACCAGCGTGCCCTGATCATAATACGGAACGGCTTTGACGCCATCCGGAAGCGACTGGTTGATCTCGTCGAAGCGCGCTTGCGCGTTCTCGATCACCTCAGACGTGTTTGTGCCATAAAGTTTCAGGACGAGACCGGCGACGGTCTCCCCTTCGCCATTGGCAGTTGCGAGCCCCTGCCGGACGCCGCCGCCGATGGCGACTTCACCGAGGTCGTTGACGCGGACGGTTCGTCCATCCACGGTCTTGACCGGCGTTTCACGCAGATCATCGAGAGATCGAGCGAGCCCGACCCCGCGCACCGTGTACTGTTCGGCGCCAATTTCGATGAATTGCGCGCCGGCCGTCCGATTGGCGCTCTCCAGGGCGGCAATCACCTCGCCGACGCTGAGGTCATAGGATGTCAGCTGATCGGGATCGAGGCGGACCTGGTACTGCTTCTCGAAACCCCCTAGTGACAGAACCTCCGTCACCCCTTCAACCGACTGGAGCGGATACTTGATCATCCAGTCGGCAATCTCGCGCAGCTCAACCAGCGACCGCTCGCCGGTCTCATCGACGAGCCGATAGTACATGATGATACCAAGGCCGGTCGAAATCGGCCCCATCTTGGGTGTGCCGAAACCGTCGGGAATGGCGTCGGCGGCCTCGCCGAGGCGCTCACCGACGACCTGGCGGGCAAAATAGACGTCCGTGCCGTCCTCGAAATAGATATTGATGACAGACAGGCCAAAATTGGATGTCGAGCGGATCTCGTCGACCTTGGGGAGGCCGGACATGGCCGTCTCGATCGGATAGGTGACATAGCGTTCGACCTCTTCGGGCGACAGGCCTTCAGTTTCGGTGAAGACTTGGACCAGAGAAGGTGAGGGATCGGGAAAAGCGTCGACAGGCAGGCTGCGAAAGGCAAACAGCCCCCCGATCGACAGGGCGAGTGCGGCAATGGCGGCAAGCAGCCGGCCACCCGCAAGGCGGTGCATCAAATTGATCATTTTGCGGGTCTCCTAGTGTGCGTGGCCGTCGCCGAAAGCGTCTTTTTCAAGCTGCGCTTTCAGGGTGAAGGCGCCTTCGGCAACGAATGCTTCGTCGGCCTCGAGCCCGGAAATGATCTCGGTATAGCTGCCTGCACTCTCTCCTGTCCGGACCTCGCGCGGTTCGAACCCGTCATCCGTCGGGACGAAGACCGACATCCTGTCTTCAACACTGACAATCGCATCGGAGGGAACGCGCACGACGGGGCGCCCCTCTCCCGTGTCGATCCGCGCCGTTACGAACTGACCGGGCTTCAGCCTGTGTTCGGCATTGTCGACAATGACCCGCGCGGTCGCGGTGCGGGATGCCTCATTGATGACAGGCAGGACATTTGAAATTGTTCCTTCGGCCAGGACGCGGCCATCTTCCTGCTGGAAGGTCACGGTCTGGCCTTCGCTGACCTTGCCGAGATCTTCCTTGTAGACGGCGATGTCGGCCCAGACGACGCTATCATCGATGATGACAAAGATGGGCGCGCCGCCAGCCGATACGGTTTCTCCAAGAGAAACGCTCCGCTGAATCACCTCTCCGGCAAGGGGAGCCGTCACATAGGCTTGTGCAAGCGACCCGTCCGCAGCCTCATTAAGCTTGTCCAGTGTGCCATGACCAATGCCGATCGCATGAAGCCTGTTTTCAGCAGCTTCCCGGCCGGCATTGGCTGCGGCGAATGCCGCACGCGCCGACTGCAGATCGGCCTCGGCGGTGATTTTCTGCTCCCAGAGGTTTTCCTCACGCTCAAGCTCGGCTTGCGCGAGGCGCTCGGCGCTCAGGGCATTCAGATAATCGGCCTTTAGGCCGGCGAGTTCACGACTGGTCAGCCGGGCAAGCGTGGCGCCGGCTTTCACGATATCGCCTTCGCCTGCATAAAGTTGGGCAACGGTGCCCTCGACCTGTGGCGAGACCCTTGCGACACGGTCCGCATCGAAACGGATCTCGGCCGGCAGTTCCAGCTGGCCCGAAACCGCTCCGGTCTGGGCTCGCCCGGTCCGGATACCGGCAGCTTCCGCCTCTTCGGCGGTCAGCTCGACATGATCGCCGCCATCGGCATCATCATGGCTTTCATGCTCCTCATCACTACCGTCTTCGTGGTCGTCATGGCCATCTTCGGCTTGTGGGGGCGTCCGGTTTGCACCAGACGAATCGGAGGCGTCATTGCCGCAAGCACTAAGATACAAAAGCGCTGGCGAAAGCAGCGCCGCATAGAATAAATTCAGTTTCATTGGATCTCTCCTTCGAACGGCGCGGCGCCAATCAGCGCACGCAGCCGCAGCGTGTATAGCTGGAGCGCCAGCCGGGCATCGATTACGGCGGCGCGGGTTTCAATCAGGCTGCGCCGCGCATCGAGCGTGGCTGTGAGGTCGAACTTGCCGACCCGGTAGCCTTCGGCCGCTGAAGCGTAGGCATCTTCGGCCAGTGGCAGGGCTTCGCCCTCAAGACGCTGCAATCGGGATTTCGCGGCCCGGACCAGCGCAGCCAGGCTCGCCTGCTCGGCCCGCAACCTTGCCTCAACAGTCTGTGCTGATAGCTCGGCACTCTGGGTACGTAATCCGGCCGCCCGCGTTGCGTCCTGATTGCGGTCAAAGACCGGCAAAGGAACACTGACACCCGCCAGAAACGCGCTATCGCCCGTGTCCTCAAATCTTCGGACACCAGCCGATACGGTTATATCAGGCCATGCGCCGGCGCGGGCCCGGTCCGTCGCCGCGCTACGAGCCGTCGCTCCGGCCTTAGCCGCCGCAAGTGACGGATGAACGCCAGAATCTGGTTGAGCCGACCCACCCACCGGATCTGTTACGATTTCCGCAGTGCCAGACAAGACAAAGTCGATCTCTGAACTACCCCAAACGGACGCAAGCGCTAGCCCTTTGGCTTCGACCTGGCCCCGCGCACCATCCGCAACCGCCTGAAGCGCTGCTGCTTCAGCCCGCGCGCGCAGCAACTCAGGCGGAGCCGACGCTCCAGCGTCCACGCGGCGCTGGACGACGCCAGAGAACTCGGATGCGAGATCGGCTGAGGCCTGAGCGACCTCGGCCATGTCGTAAGCGGCACGAAGTTCCAGATAGAGTTCCCCTGCGAGTTTCTGAGCTTCCAGGCTTCGTACAGAACATTCGGCACTCGCCAATGCGGCTTCAGCTCTGGCGGCCCGCTCGGAAAGTCTTCGTTTGTCGCCAAGCTGTAAGGTCTGCGCCACTACCAGGGTCGTCTCGTAGGCATTGAAGCCTTCAAGCGATCCGCTGCCGGCAAAGTTCTCGGTTTCGACAGACAGAGATGGATTAAGCCAACGGCTCGCCTGATCGGCGTCGGCCGATGAAGCTTTCGCCTCGAGAGCCGCCGTCAGAACTTCAGGCGAAGCATTGGCGGCGCGAGCAATAGCCGCGTCGAGCGTCAGTGGTCGGGATTGATCATAGTCAGTCGCGCCGACATAGACAGAACTACACCCTTGCGCATAGGCCGTACCGGCCATGACCGGCAAGGCGAGCGCGGTGATCGCGCTGCATATAAGAATTTTCATTTTTGCTGGTTTCCTCGTCCAGATTCAACGACAGCGAGGCCGTAGCCACGCAAAACATTCCTGTGTCGTTGGTCTAGGCGCGAGGAGGACGGTAAAGACCGTCTGGGCGGAGGTTCTCGAGAAAAGAACCGCCAGGCAACAAATGTTTTGTCTGCACGACAGACTTCGGAGCGCCGCTTAGATCGCCGCCGCCTATCAGATGGAAATGACAGCTTCCGCACTGATGCGCGGTATGGTCATGACCTTCATGCGATGGCTCCTTATCAGGGGCATCTTGGGCCAGCTCACTCGTAGAACATTCCTCTGCGGCCTGATCGCCCGGATGCATGATATCCGCCGCAGCCGTCATCGGCGCAATAACAAAAGCTATCGCCATCACCATGACGAGCAACCTTCGTAAACACGTAATGACTTGGAACGAAAACATGATTGCTGGGCTAGCTACTTTCTTTTACGATCGGGTAAACAGGCTCACTCTCTTTTTAGCACCTCCAGTCACTGGAGGGTCAAGCGCCTTTTGACGGAAGCCCTGCAAGCACCTCGGCGCCATCATGCTGTTCGTGCAAGCAATTCTCGTGCTGGCCAAGGGCAGCGAGCACAGAGCAGGATCCGATCTTGCCGCCTTCGCAAGCGCGGATCATGCGCTTGAGCTCGGCCTCGAGCGCCTCCAATTGGGTCAGCCTGCGGCGAACCTCGTCAAGCTGGCGACGTGCAATCTGGTCAACCAGGACGCACTCCCTGCCTGGCTCTACCTGCAGCGAAATCAGTTCCCTTACCGCTGAGACGGGAAACCCCAGATCCCTTGCATGACGTATAAAACGGAGACGCTCTACAGAGTCCCCTGCGTACAACCGCTGTCCGCTTGCGCTGCGTTGCGGCTCGTCGAGCAGACCAATGGATTCATAATAGCGGATTGTCGTGACTTTTACGGCCGTCGCCCCTGACAGTTTTCCGATCGTCATCAAGGCCATGATAGCGCCCCTTGCCCCTCTAGTTACTGTAGACTGCAGGAAATAACCCTGACGGCTGAAAACACAAGCGCAGGAGGCAACATGAGTGGTGATACGACAATCCAGATACTCGGCATTGCCACAGGTGGCGCAGTTGCTGTGATTCCTATTTGGTCTGCAGCCTTCCCCGCGCAGAGAATTTGGCTCCCGCAGCGTTATTCGCGTTTCGTGGCACCAATCATCTGGAAGGGTACGATCACGAATTTCGGAGCGGCGCTGTCGATTGGGGCTTCAGGTAGGGCAACCGCTCCCGTACCCTGCTGGGCGATATTCGGCCTCGGGTTTGCCCCTCTCATCATCGCGAATATGGTGGTTTGGCGCGCAGATTTCCGGTTCGGTTTTGACGAGACACCAGGAGCCAAGGGCACACTTGCCACCACAGGGCCCTACCGCTACTCCAGCTATCCTCAATACGCTCGCAATACAAAGCTTTCTAACGGAGACGCTTCGATAAAATTCTTACGGTGCATCTCCCCTCACAGACAACGCATGGTAAAATCATAGGATGGGTAGCGAAGACTTGAAAATCGAGACGTCAGACGAGCGCCGAACTCTTCAAATCGTACTATGGCTAAACATACTCATAGCCATTGGCTTTTTTGTCACAGGCTGGTTCGGCGACTCCAATGCCCTCCTGGCGAACGGGCTGGATAATTCCTCGGACGCGATTGTGTATGGCTTGAGCCTGCTTGCACTTACACGTTCGCAGATCTGGAAACGCAACGCCGCTCGACTGTCAGGTGGAATGCTTCTTGTATTTGCCGTCGGCGTCGCCGGCGACGCAATCCGTCGATACTTTGAAGGATCTGAACCCCTCGGTCTCATCATGCTGGCAATGGCCGCGATTGCAGGTGTTGTAAATCTGATCTGTCTCTGGCTTTTGAAAAAAATAGAAAAGAAGGATGTAAACCTGCGAGCCGCTACAACATTTAGTTTCAATGACTTCATCTCGAATGGGGGGATCATTATCGCGGGCGTAATCGTACTGTGGACTGGGTCCAACTGGCCAGATCTGCTTGTCGGATTGGGAGTCGCGGCGATTGCGGTATATGGTGGAATCGATATTCTGCGCGATGCGCATGCTGATAAGCATCAGTCAGAATGATGCCCCAAACCCGGAATGAAACAAGTGCGTAAAATTCTCAAAATGGTGCGCGCGCAGCGTCACTGGGCCTCGCATGATGGGTTCCCAAGCGTTACCGTAACAAATATTTACTCGATCAACTTTCTATTCCGGCATTGAATTTGCTTTCCCTGTTGAGTTGAATCTCTCTAGGGGAACGAGGACAAATGTCCCGGCTGGCAGATCATATAAGTGCCTATGACTACACATGGTTGTTGTCAGACAGCAGATGGGCCTGGGAGTTCCTGCGCCGAAACCGCCGGTTTCTTGAGGACTCGTCGCTTCCTTCCGCGAGTGAGCTTAGTTTCGCTCCCGCCTGCCATCAGATCACCCTCGTGCGCCCTAGAGCCTCTCAGGCGCTTGCTGAGCGATGGGGGCTCGCCTTCTTCCCGGATCCAGAGGATAGCGGCCTTGAAGCCGACGCGTTCTGGTCGGGAGGTCTCTATCCGAGGCGGGTTCACATGCAAGTTTCTCCGAGTGGTCCTAATGAATCCTGTGAATTCTATGATCGCACTGTTGGCATCTGCAGGATCACGCACTTCACCGACCTCGCCGGCCGCGAACAATTTCTTCTCAAGGGAAATGGCTGCGTCATTCAGGTGTTCTGCACGGGCATGTCACTTCTCGCCCGCGAACCTGTCAAGCTTAGCTTCATCATCGACAGTCTCGACGAATTCCAGGCCAAGCTGAAAACGCTCCAGCGCGCCCAGCGTGTCTATGACCCGCAAGCAGAGGCGGATATCCCGGAATGGACTCGCCATTCCTTGGCCCTTCGCAATGCACTGGTCGCACTCGATTGTCATGATGCCCAACTCTCATATTTTGAGACGGCGCGGTTTATATATGGCGAAGAACGGGCCCGCGAAGCTTGGCACAGCCCAAGCCGAGCGATGAAAGACGAGATGAGACGTGCCCTTGCCCGCGGCCGTGACCTGCGGGACGGCGGTTATGCAACGCTTCTCGGACCCGTCGAAAACGCGCTTCTTTTAGCCTGAAGTAGAATTTTGGCACCTCTTTTGCAGCACCCGCTTGTGAAGGAGGCACCTGATGAGTCCCGCCGACACACCCTCGGTCCGTATTGATCTGGATGACTACGCCTATACTTGCCGACTCTCCAGAAGTCGCTGGGCTTGGGAATTTCTTCGGCGAAATAGCGAATTCAGGCAAGCCGCCCTGCGGGCTGGCGACTCACAGATATCTGAAAAGCCAGCCTGTCACGGCATCCGGCTGCTCCGGCCGCTATGCGACCAGATCGACGCTGAGAAATTCGGCTTGGTTTTTTTTCCCGACATAGACGCGAATGGCTACGAGGCCGACGTCTTCTGGATCCCTGCCCTCTATGCTCGCGCCCTGACCATGCAGGTCGTACCGCGTCATCCGAGCGAGCGCGACGATATTTTCGATCAGACGATCAATGTGTGTGAAGTCACCCACCTCACAGATCGCGTCGGCCGGGAATACCTGATGATCCGTGGGCACGGCCACAGCATCCAAGTCGCTTGTTCTGGTCTGTCACTACTCAGCGTCGAACCCGTCCGCATGAAACTGATCATCGATAATGTGTCGAGCATGGACGAAACACTTAAAGTCATCGGCAAGGCTCAGCGTATTCTTGGCAAGGACGATCCGAGTTTCAACGACACCTGGACACGCTCATCGCTTGCGTTTCGCAATGCGCTCATTGCGCTCGATGCGCATGAGACCGGTCTAACTTATTTTGAAACCGCTGCTATCATCTATGGCGAGGATCGCGCCACCGAAGCCTGGCAGAGCCCCAGCCGGGCCATGAAAGACGAAATGCGCCGCGCCCTCGTGCGAGGACGTGAACTCCGGGATGGCGGATACAGGGACCTCCTGACTGCACAGACCTGAGCAGATCCAATTTGGCATCAGACCTTGATCCGGCGATCACCCCTCGCTGACGCGAGGGGGCTGTTTCGCGGGCGGCACGCCGCCAGCGGCCCGGCTCGTCTCCGGACCTCTGGTCTGCCCTTCCGGGCAGCCCAGCGGCATGCGGGTGTCTCGCCGGTGATCGCGCCAGCCTGCGCTTCCCACTGACAAGCAGAGGGGTCGGAGGCTGCTCGGCCTGCATGAGCATTATGAGGCCGCTGGCTCAGGGGGCGTTCGGGTCGTTCAGCCATTTCCCGAATACGGTCACATCCTGGGCTTCATAACCGAGCGCCCCGTAGAAGGCTTCGGCATCGGCATTGCCGATGCGGACCATCAACTGGACTTTTCCGACATTCCGGCTTGCGAGCCACAGCTCGGCTTCGGCCATCATTTCGCGGCCATGACCATGACCCTGTCGCTCCGGTTCGACGGCGAGATAGTAGATCCATCCCCGGTGCCCGTCATGCCCGACCATAACTGACGCGATCAGATCATCCTCCCTGTAACCCACCATCAGCGTCGCTTCGCGGCTACGCACACACAGATCGATATCGGCCGACGGATCGTTCCACGGCCGCGTCAGGGCGCAGCGTTCCCATAGCGCAATCACAGCGTCGCGGTCCTGCTCGCGATAGGTGCGGATGTGTAGGCTCATATAGTCTGTCTTGCGGGATTCGGCTCGGTTGGCGCGTCCCGCGGCCTGCAACCGTCCGCCCGGCGTCCAGGACAGTCCCCCAATCAGACGAAGGTGGGCGGACGACCGGTCTGCCCGGACCCGCCGCTTGCGCAAGGCGACGGGGATGAAGGCGTCTGGAAGTGGTCTCAGCGTCCTACCTTTCCGCCTTGCGCAACCGGCTAATGGGTCCGGCCTGCCGGCCTTCTCGCCGCCCACCCCCGCCTGATGCGGGAGGGACATTTGGGCGGGGAGACGAGACTGACGCCATGACCACACCGCAACCTTCAGCCCCCCTTGCGGCAGACGCTGCACCCACATCTCCAGACCGGCCCCGTATCTATGTGGCCTGCCTTGCCGCCTACAATAATGGCTGCCTGCACGGGCGCTGGATCGACGCGACGACACCTGATGAGGTGATGGCCGAGGTTCGCGCCATGTTGGTGACGTCGCCGCTGCCGGACGCCGAAGAGTGGGCGATCCATGACTATGAAGGCTTCGAAGGCGCGCAGCTTTCCGAATATGCGAGCTTCGGGACAGTCTGTAATCTGGCCGATTTTATTGCCGAACATGGCAGGCTCGGCGCGCTGGTCCATCGCCATTTTGGCGACGACCTTGAGCAGGCCGTGGCGGCTTTCGACGATTACGCAGGCTGCTTTTCGAGCCGGGCAGACTTCGCCGAAGAACTCCACCGCGACACCGGGACGGAAATCCCCGCAGCCCTCGAATACTATATCGACTGGTCAGCGCTCGCCCGCGACATGGAGCTGAATGGCGACATCATGGTGTTCGAGACAGGGTTCGAAGACGTTCACGTTTTCTGGACGCGTTGAACGCCATGACCTTCACCCAGCACTTCAACACCTACGCCTGCGAAGGCGATACGATCAGCTGCGAATCCGAGGGCTTCACGGTCACGGCCCGGATTGTTGCCGACGATTGCCCCGACGCGCCGGACCAGCGGCAGGACGGATTCTGGCCCTCGCTCTACAAGGACGCGCCCGGTTTTATTGGGCCGGGAAACGGATTCCGCCAGCGCTTCGCCGAGGCGCAGGCCAAGGCCGAAGCCGTGATGGAAGCATGGCGCAAGGGCGAGTGGTTCTATTGCGGGATCGTGCTTTCGGTCGAGCGCGACGGAATCGAACTGGATCACCACGCCGCCAGCCTCTGGGGCGTCGAGTGTAATTATCCCGGCACGGACAATTGCTACCTCACCACTGTTGCGAACGAGCTGTTATCCGAGGCGCTGGACGCAGGCCGCGCCGCTGCGGCCCGGCTTGCTGCGACCGTGACGGGCTGGGCTTCGACATGAGCGTTGCCCGCACCGTCACTGAATTGCTTGGCCCAAGGCCGCGCATGACGCTCGTCATTGCCGAGGCCCAGGTCGCCGAAATCTGGGTCGAGGGCCGCGCGCCCCTGATCACGATCCGCGACTATGACTGGGGCGAGACCGACCCAGAAGCCTGCCGCGACAGCGAGGGCTTTCCCTTCACCAAGATCAACTGGAGAGGCCCTGCATGGGCGCTGGGTCTCTCGCTTCACCCGCCAGAAAAGGAGACCCCCATGGCACAGCCCGACCTTAGACACATCCCGCTCGACGAGCTTCGGATTTCAAAACTCAATATGCGTCATGGACGAAAGAAACCGGACGTGTCCGACATCCTGCCATCAATCCGCGAGAGCGGTTTGCGGCAGACTTTGCTGGTCCGCCGCGAGGGCAAGTATTATGGCGTCATCGCCGGACGCCGCCGCTTCTTCGCGTTGAAAGAAATCGCCAAGGAGACAGGCGAGACGCCGCTGGTCCCCTGCGCGATCATGACCGAGAAGGATGCGGCGTCCGCGATTGCCGCCTCCGTCATCGAGAATGTCGGACGCCTGCCAGCGACAGAAATGGAGCAATATGAAGCGTTCAAACGGCTGCATGAGGAAGGCAAGGCAGTGGAGGATATCGCCGCCTTCTTCGGCGTGACCGAGCTTATGGTGCGGCGTGTGCTCGCGCTTGCTTCGCTCGCCGAGCCGATCCGCAAGCTCTACGCCGAGGACGAGCTGGACCGTGAAACGATCCGCGCGCTGACGCTCGCCACGCCCGACCAGCAGGCCGAATGGCTTCGCCTCTTCGAGAGCGAAACCGAACGCGCCCCGATGGGCCGGTCGTGCAAGGCATGGATAACGGGCGGGACCACGATCACCACCGACAAGGCCTTGTTCGATCTTGATGCCTATGAAGGACAGGTCACTGCCGACCTCTTTGGCGAGCATGGCGTCTTTGCGGATGCGGATCAGTTCTGGCAGGCACAATCCGCCACGATTGCCGAGCGGGTCGAGGCCTACAAGGAAGACGGCTGGAGCGATGTCATCTGCCTTGAGCGCGGGGCGTATTTCCACCGCTGGGAATATGTCCAGTGCGCCAAGGAAGATGGCGGGAAGGTCTTCATCGAAATCCGCCATGACGGGACGGTCCAGCTCCACGAGGGACAGCTGACCTCCGCCGAGGCCCGTAAGCGGCAACAGGGTTCGAAAGGTGACAGCGACGCCGTTCCGGCAGCCGTTCGGCCAGAAATGTCCGGCCCGCTTGCGGAATACATCCTGCTTCATCGCCACGCTGCTGCTCAGGCGAGTTTGGCCACATCACCCGCGATTGCTCTCCGCTTGATGGTCGCGCATGCGATGGCGGGGAGCGCGCTCTGGGACGTGCGTCCTCACGAGCTTCGCGTCCGGAAAGATGAGACGCAAGCGAGCGTCGAAGGCTCGGCATCTGTGGCTGCACTCGCCGAAAAGAAGGTTCAGACTGACGCCCTGTTCAAGGCGCTGAACGTCAATCCGGCCCTTCGCCGGAACGGCGACGACTACCGCGTGTGCGAGCTTTTCACTGCGCTGCTCGCCATGTCGGATGAAGAAGTCCTGACGGTTCTGGCAAGTGTCATGGCCCGGGCGCTCGAGGCCGGGAATGGCATTGTCGAAGCCGTCCTGCATGTCTGCGGCACCGACCTTTCGACGGCGTGGAAGCCCGACGATGTGTTCTTCGATCTCACGAAGGACAAGCGCGCCATCAATGCGATGATCGGAGATATTGCGACCCTGTCGCTCGCGGAATCGTGCCGCGCCGAGACGGGCAAGGCGCAGAAACAGGAGCTTGCGAACCGGATCAGCGGGGAGGGTTGCGAGGCCAATCCTGACTGGCGACCGGGCTGGATGCAGGTGCCACCGACCCGCCTTGTCGACGGGGCCGGATCACCGCCCGCCGATGCGTGGACACGGATTGCGAGCCTGTTCGAAGCGGGGGCGGAAAACGCGTCCGATGAGACGCCTGAGCATCAGGACGCTGCCTGAATAATCGTCTCCTGTTCAGCCAGCTTGAGGAGCCGCCCGGTGCCTGTCACCGGGCGGCTTTCCGCTTTCTGAGGCTGGGGATTGTGGCTCCGATACCTGGGCGACCCATGAAAATGCCTTCAAAAAAAATCGCGCGTCTTGAGGTCTCGATGGACAATCGAGACGCGTGTGATGAGGGGTCTGATTTCTTCCCGAAAAGCGTGTCACTGACCCCTTGTTTCCGTCTTTGCCTTGAAGACCTGGACGCGGACTGAGCGGCCATGAAACCGCCTGCGGCGAAGAAATTTCCCCGCCGCTTTGCGGCTCCTCGCGCAGCAAATTTCATCGCCCCAGGCGGTGCTCCGCATGCGCTTCGCCCCTATCGGGTTCTAGCCGCTCAGCCCCCGTCCGGGCGGTCCGGCGTCGACGGGGACAAGGGGTCCCCGGGAGACACGCCAAGGAAAGAAAAGGAGACCCCTATGGCAAACGCACTCGGATATGTCAGCGAGACCAAGTCCGGCTTTGAAGGCACCCTCGCAATGATGAACCTCTCTGCCGCAATCCGCATCGAGAAGAATGCAGAAAAGACCGAAGAAGGACATCCGGACTACCGCATCTATGCCGGTGAAACCTCGACCGAAATCGGCGGCGGCTGGATGCGCAAGTCGAAGGCATCGGGACGCGACTATGTCTCGCTGACGCTGGCAGACCCGCAGATCGGACCGCGCCGGATTTTCGCAAACCTCGCCCCGGTCAAGGGCAAGAAAGGCCGGCACGTCATTCTCTGGAACGCGCGCGACTAGGGTAGATCACAGCCTTGCCAAGCCGCTCCGGAGACACCTCCGGAGCGGTCTTCTTTCATGCCGAAAGGGTCTGCAACGAAGGTGCTGATACGCCTATCAGCGCTGCATTCTAACGTGAGGGTTCTTTGGGGATTCAAGGGTGTCGCGAGCGTGTGGTGCAAGTTAGACACTCTTAATCTGAGGATGAGTTGGCAGTCTGTCAGGGCTTCGAGTTGCGTAGAGGAAAGGAGAAGCAACGCTATGACAGAGACAAATAGAAGTGGAGAGGAGCTTCGACCCAAATCAAACCTCCCAACCCCGACCGAATGGATGAACACGGATGAAACCGCTGACCATCTCGGCCTCAAACCGAAGACCCTGGTCAATATGCGTTCGCTGGGAACAGGCCCGGTTTATCACAAGATCGGCGCCAAGGTCTGGTATCGCGGCAAGGACATCATCGCTTACACCAATGGACGTAGGTTCATGGGGACAGGCCTTCGCGATGAGTCGTAGAATCGCGTTGTTAGGCATGGGATGCGGGCTAGGCCTCATGGTCTCCGCCAGCATTATCAACCGGTCCGACTTCATCTGGAACCGGACGGAAAGCATGCCCAAGGGCCTTTACTTTGTTGACCGGTCGGCGCGAATTTCGACAGGCGATCTGGTAGCGTTTGCGCCCTCGGATGAGGTTCGACATTGGCTGAACGATGAGGGAATTGTTGGCTCCGACTGGCCCTTGTTGAAGCATGTTGCGGGCCTATCCGGTGACGAGATTTGCAGATGCGATACGCAGGTCTCCATCAACGGGATCACATCTGTTGATGCGCTCAAAGTAACCGGGTCCGGCAGCGCCCTTCCCGTCTGGCAGGGCTGTCAGACCCTCAAAGCCGGCGACGTTTTCCTGCTCAACTCTCATCCCCTGTCAGTCGATGGACGATACTTCGGCGTTCAGGACGGCGCGCGCATCATTGGCGTCGCCAGGTCCATATGGACTTATGGCAACCGGTCGGCTGAGGATCAGGCGACCGTCAAAGCGATAGATAGCGGGACGGGAATGGCTTCTGTGTCCCGGAGGGCAAGATTAAGGGAGTGTCACCCGGCGACACTTAACCCATTGTCTGCACATCCTTTTTTGTGTGACCCGGCGCCGGAAGACGGGTGCACGGATTTGCAATCCGCAGCGCGCTTAGAGCCGTGAGCAACGATTTCGACTTCGTTCCTCGACTCGGGAAGATCAGGTCGCAGGGCAAGGTAAAGACCCAGCTGAAGCGGCTGAAACGTGTCGTCGCGAAGGGGCGGCTTGGAACGCGCGGCCGGCAGTCTCTGGCACCGGGAGCGGTGCGTCATGCAGGGCGTGGAAAAGTACAGGCCGCCCTTGCTCGCCATTGGTCAAACCAGCGGGCCCGGCGCGTCATTGTGAAGGTCCATATTGCGCGGGCGGGTCCAACCGGCGCGGCGAGTTTTGCAAAGCACGTCGCTTACATCCGCCGCGAAGGTGCCGGGCGCGAGGGTGAGCGCGGAAAGCTCTATGACCGGAGCGTCGATGAGGCCAATGCAAAAGCGTTCAACGAACGGGCCGACGAGGACAGGCGGCAATTCCGGCTGATCGTCTCTCCCGAAGACGCCGAGCGGATGAAGGATCTGACACAGTTCACGCGGGAGTTCATGAACCAGGTCGAGAAGGATCTCGGCCGCCGCCTCGACTGGGTTGCCGCCAATCATCACGACACGGCCCAACCTCATGTGCATATTGTCATCAGGGGTGGCAATACCCGGAATGGCGAGCTGCTGATTGACCGCAAATACATCACGCAGGGATTTCGGACGCGGGCGCAGGAACTGGTAACGCTCGAGCTAGGTCAGCGGCGGCTAAGGGAAATGGCTGCAGCGAGGTCGAACGAGGCCGAACGCGAGGCGCTTACGGTGATCGATCATGACATCGCTCGTAGGCTGGGTGATGGGCGCTACACGCCGGAGAGTGAACGGGGCGGACTGTCGAGATTCGATGGCGCGGTCGTTAATCGCCGTCTTCGGTTTCTTCGGACACTCGATCTTGCGAAGCGACAGGAGGATGGTCGCTGGGCCATGCGAGACGGTTGGCAGGATACGCTTCGGGCACTGGGCAAGCGTGGGGACATCATTCGGTCACTCGCCAACCTCGAGGGTCGCAATATCGATGCGTCGCGTCTGCATACCCTGCCCCGGGAAATGAACTTCGCTGGCGAAATCCTTGGGCGCCTTGCCACCACCTTGCCGGGCGATGAATTGCGAAACGGAACGACGGCACTGATCGAAGGGATCGATGGGCGTGTCTGGTCAATCGAGATGACCGAACAAGAAGCGGCTCAGTTGCCCAAGCCTGGCGGGATCGTATCGATTGGGCAGAAAGCAATCGAGCAGAAGCCGGCGGACCAGACGATAGCAGCGATCGCGGAGCGAAATGGTGGAGTGTATTCAGAGGCGCTGCATGAAGCGGCTGATCCATCGAGCTCACCGGCGTTTCGGCTGGCGCACAAGCGTCGGTTGGAGGCTCTGAGGCGGCTCGGCGTTGTCGAGCGGAATGCTGATGGAAGCTGGACCGTCCCGAGAAACTTCAAGGAGCGTGCGTTGCAGGCCGATGCGAGAAAGCAAGGTCTGGCTGTCGATGTTCCGTCCTGGTTACCGATTGAAGCGCTTGTTGAACGACATGCAGAGACGTGGCTGGACCGGATCGATCCCGCCGCGCCGGACGGCGCCACTGGAACATTCGCTGACGATCTGAAGGCCGCGTTGCGATCCCGCCGCACTTGGCTGATCGACAATCAATTCATGCCCGAAAATAGCGACCGTATGGATCGCGGTACTGCGGAGAATTTGCGCCAGGTGGAATGGTCGGATGCTATTGCGGCCGCAACGCTCCGAACGGGGATGCCACACACGATCATCGGAAAAGATGGACGCTTTGTGGGTGAATACACCGGATATACCGAACTGGCTCAAAACCGGCTTGTCATTCTCGAAGGACCAAATGGATTTGCGCTGATCGCCCAGCCGAATCGCCTGATACTGCAGAAGGGGCAGACCTATACCGTGTCACGCGCCGGAAGTTCGCTTCAGTGGCAACTTTCACGCTCACTCAATAGAAGCAGGTGAGCTTCGAGCGACCAAATTCTGGTGGTCCATTCGATGAAGTCCGCATTACTTGGAGAATCTTCAATTTTGGCCATTCTACCCATGATTACATATGCGATAAGACTTCATGATGACCCATGATGGACCAGTCGTAGAACCGGGAACCCTCCTCCGGGTGCTGGAGACCGACGAGCTTCATCACATTATTTACGGTCGGCTTCAGAATGGAAAGGCGGCGCAGGTTACAGGATTGCAGGCTCCCCTGCCTGAACCGGGTGAACTCATCCTTGTTGGCGAGAATTTCTGGAACACTGTTCCAGAGAGCGTGTGGATGTCCGTAAACGCAGTGTCTGTCGTCCGGACGATCCTCGATGACGATACAGTTCTAATCGACGACGGCTTGAGCATTCGGTTGGTTTCCAATCCCGATGATCTACCTCTGGCCGTTGGCAACACCGTAGAATTTTCAGACGCCGAAGGCATTATTCGCGTCCTCTCGGATAGTCCCATTCGAAGCCGTGACGCGGAGATCGAGCCTGCCGATATCCTGCAGGACTACCTCGTCAACAAATCAGATAGCGGGCCGAAGTTCGAAGACTTCGGCGGGTACCCGGATGTCATTGGACGCGCCCGAGAGTTGATCGAAACCCAGTTCCTGCACAGGGAATATCTCGACGAAATCGGCGCGAGGCCCATCAAAGGCGTCCTTTTTACCGGTCCTCCCGGAACCGGCAAGACTTATCTGGCCCGCATCATCGCCAACGAATCCGATGCAGACTTTTTCCTGGTCAGCGGTCCCGCCATCGTAAGCAAGTGGGTCGGCGACACGGAAGGGACACTCCGACGGCTGTTCGATGCCGCCACGCAGAGCAAGTCCGGCAGGGCAATCATTTTTTTCGATGAGATAGACAGCATCGCCGAACGTAGGTCAGGCGACACGCATGAAGCGTCACGCCGCCTGGTCGCCCAGCTGTTGACACTCATGGACGGGTTTGACGATAAGGGGAAAAGCGTTGTGGTCATTGCTGCCACGAATCGCGTGGAGTCGCTGGACCCCGCACTTACCCGGCCTGGCCGTTTCGACTGGGAAATCGAATTCGGCAGTCCTACGGCGGATGACCGCAGTCAAATCCTGGAGGCAGGTGCCGCAACACTCAAAACTGGCGGTCTTTTGCCAATTCACGACATCGCCCATCTGACCGACGGCTGGTCGGCGGCCGAACTAACATCCATCTGGACAGAGGCGGCCTTGGTTGCGGCGGCGGATTCAAGAGCCTGCATCTCTCCCGAAGATCTTGCCTTGGCATATGAACGGGTGGCCCGCCGTCCCCGCCGACGCATCGACACTGGAGACAGCGTATGAAGCGGCCCAGATGGCTCACCAATCCTTTCAAGCGACGCAAGCCGGCACCGGTTACGCCGATAGCGCCCCTTCCTAAGCCGCTCAGAGAATTCGTCTACCTTGACGAAGTCAGCTTGCGCAGTCTGCTGTCTTCACAGACCGGAGAGGTTACAGACGTCAAATCCGAACATCAGGAGAATGCGCTTCAGGCAGAAATAGGTTCAGCAATCGGCACCAATGTTCCGCTTGCTGTCAAATCCGAAATCACATCGCGCTTTCAGACCAGCAATAGCAGCACTTTGCAGACCTCGAGAAAGGCTACAGTCCAGTCCTGGTTTGGGGAACTTCACGCATGCGAAGGGCTTCGCCTCATTGAAACAAGGCAGTCTGTGGATGCGGTTTCCACACGTGATGAGCTTGAGAAAATAACCGACCCTTCCCTTTTGGCAAATTCTTCAGATCTTGTCCGCGGAAACCTTGTCGAGTTTAGGGTCCAATTGTCGGCTGACCCGGTGTTTCGGCTTGGCACGATGGTATCGGAATTCACAGGCATGGCGGAAGACTTTCCAGCCATGTTTGCTGAAGCAAACGCGCTGCAGGGCCTGAATGATGCCATTCCGGTCAACAAGATTCTCCAGCGCCTGCTCGCTGGCCTCATTCCGGTGCGAGCACAGGCAGTCGATCATGTCGCGATCACGATCGATGATGCCGAGTATGTTGTACATCGCAACTTGCTCAACGGGCTCAATATTCAACAAACTCCACTGGAGATCGTAGGAGTAACCGAACATCTGGCGTATTGGAAAGATATCAGGCGTGTTCTGTTCTCCGACGCCGAGTTTACAGTACTGGGACGTATCTCACGATCCGGACTGCACCCTTCCTGGACGCCGGTGAAACTCGTTGATTTATTCAGCGAACTCACACCAGACTTGGTCGAACAGATAAGTTCTGCAAGCCTGATACCTTTCGATGGCTCTCGAAGGACATCGTCGATCAATCCCTCCGACAAGCAGCTCGCTGTCGCGCTTGGCCACTACAAAGACGCGCTTCTGCACCATGCAGGTAAGAAACTCTCAGCGAAACAGACAACAGAAGTCGATGAAAGAATCGAAGCACTTCAGAGCCATTCTGCTTCGGCTTCCTTGCAGCGGGATGCCTTCGCGGCATTGCGCAGCTTTCTCACCAAGTGTGTCCAGTTCGAGATCGATGCGGCCACCGACCTGAAATTCAGAGAATCAGCACGCCAACAATCCTCGCTGCCGTTCTTTCCTTCCCTGAGCGGCAACCAGAGTGCCCCAAATACTACCTTCAGGGACCATCCCGATGGCGCGCCGGCGCGCCTCCTGGATCTCGAAATAATCGCCATTTACTGGTGAGATCATGTACCCCACCAGACGTCACGTGGCAGGCTAACCTCGCGAGGTCTCTAGCCGGCCTGAAGGCCTCTTAGTCAACGCTACATGCACCATAACAGCTGCTGCATACTACCTTCAGGCCCCAGAATGCCTCTGTCGGCAAGATGGAAGCATCCCGAAATCTCCCGGCTTCTCCAATCGCCCCGTGCCAAGAGATACGGCACGCTGTCACAGCAACGACTCTGGAATTCAGCGCGCATGACCCCAACCAAGTTTCTGATAGGCCAATTTCTGGTAACTCTTGTGCTAATCACCTGTTCGGTGTGGGTGGCGACGCAATGGGTGGCAGAGATTCTTGATCATCAACCGCGATTGGGTGGTCCCTGGTTCGAGCTTGCGGGTCAGCCTGTCTACAAACCCTGGCGGCTATTCCAGTGGTGGTATGCCTACGATGCTTACGCGCCGGAGGTGTTTGCGCGTGCTGGCATGATTGCGTCGCTCGGTGGGATAGGCGGGATCGTGATGGCGATCATCGCATCGCTATGGAGGGCACGGCGTGAGAAACACGCGACGACTTACGGGTCGGCGCGCTGGTCATCGGTCAGGGACGTGCGGCGATCAGGGTTGCTCGGTGCGTCAGGTGTGGTACTTGGGCGCTTCAAAGGACGGTATCTTCGGCACGCAGGCGCCGAGCATGTCATGGCCTTTGCGCCTACCCGGTCGGGCAAGGGTGTAGGCTTGGTAATCCCTACCCTTCTCTCCTGGACGGGCAATGCGATCATTCATGACATCAAGGGAGAAAACTGGGCGCTGACGTCGAAATGGCGGTCGGACTTCTCTCGATGCGTTCGGTTCGATCCGACAGACTTGTCGAGTTCACGCTTCAATCCCTTGCTGGAAGTGCGGCTCGGGGCACATGAGGTCCGCGACGCGCAGAATGTGGCGGACATCCTGGTCGATCCTGATGGCTCTCTGGAGCGGCGTAGCCATTGGGACAAGACGGCGCATTCTCTGCTCGTTGGTGCCATTCTGCATGTTCTTTACGCCGAAGATGACAAGTCACTCGCTGGGGTCGCGACGCTGCTGTCTGATCCGGCCCGGCCGATTGATGACACGCTGGAGCGAATGCTTGAAGCAAACCATCTCGGAAGCCGTGACCGGCCATTGACGCATCCAGTTGTGGCCGAGGCGGCGCGCGAGCTTCTGAACAAGTCTGAGAATGAAAAGTCTTCGGTCGTTTCAACGGCGATCTCGTTCCTGGGGCTCTATCGCGACCCCGTTGTACAGCGGGCAACATCAGGGTCTGACTGGCAGATCGAAGACTTGTTTCGGGGAGAGCTGCCAGCATCCCTCTATCTGGTCGTTCCGCCGTCTGATCTCTCGCGGACCAAGCCGTTGATGCGGTTGATCCTAAATCAGATTGCCCGGCGGCTTTGCGAAGAGCTGCCGGATGGACAGGACCGCCGGCAGACCCTGCTGATGCTTGATGAGTTTCCAGCACTAGGACGGCTTGATTTCTTCGAGAGTTCACTGGCCTTCATGGCGGGTTATGGGATCCGCGCCTTCCTGATTGCGCAGTCCCTGAACCAGGTTGAGAAGGCCTATGGGCAGAACAATTCGATCCTCGACAATTGCCATGTCCGGATCGCCTTCGCGACGAATGACGAGCGCACTGCCAAGCGCATCTCCGACATGCTCGGCACCACAACGGAGCAGCGAAACCAGAAGAATTATACCGGGCACCGGCTAGCGCCATGGCTAAGTCATGTCATGGTCTCCCAGCAGGAGACCCAACGCCCGCTCCTAACACTCGGCGAGGTGATGCAGATGCCTGCCGATGATGCTCTTATCTTCCTGGCGAGCCATCCGCCGATCCGCGCGAAGAAACTCCGCTACTATCAAGATCGTAATTTTACCGAGCGGGTCGGCGCTTTGCCGATTGCCGCTGCCGGTGGGGATACATCGCGATTTGGCGGTTATCACCGATCTGGACCATCGCCCTCGGACGGGAATTCCGGCGGGCTGGCGCGAGCGGTGGAACCAGACATCGGCGATGAGGATGAGATCTCGCAGGATATTGCAACTGAGGAAGAGCACGCACCGCAACAGCGGGGCGGCATACAGGGCCAAATCGCGCGCTATTACCTTCAAGTCCAGGAAAATGGCGGACGGGAGCTTTAGAACATGGCGCGCAATCCAAGGCTTCATATCCGCGTCTCCGCAACGAACCACCGCATGGTCAAGCAGTTCTCTGCTGAGAATGGTGTCCACGTAGGCACGCTGATCGACGAAGCTCTGACCCTGTTATTCACGCCGCCTGAGGACAGGCCCGATGCGGCGATCATCCAGCGGCTGGAGCGCGTTGAAGACCAGATCGAGAAGCTTGAGACCGGAACAGCTTTCCAGACGGACTTGCTCATCGAGTTCATTTTCGAATGGCTGAGGCAGCGACCGGGCAAGAACCCGCTCGAAACGCCGGCAGATGCGGCGCGTGCGCGAGCTGAGCTTGAAGCGCTGACCAAGCGCGTCGTTGAGCGCTCCAATCCACATATTTGGAATTGAACTCACGGCAGCCATTTGGTGGCTACACGACAATTACTATTGCAAATAGTATCCAATGATACTAAGTCTTACCTCATGAGGAAAGACTTATGACGACGACATCGGACTTGACGGTAAAGGAAACAGCACAGCTGGCAGGTGTTACGGCGAATGTCGTAGAAAAGGCACTTGAGACGAAAGTGCTGAAAGCCAAGGAAAAAAAGGCAAGACGACGGGGTGGAGCAACGCGTTTTCTCCCGGTCAATGCAGTGATCTATCTCGCCGCCATCAAGGCGGCAAAGCTGACGGATTTGCCGGTGAAGTATAAGAAAGCGCTTTGGGCTCAATTAAAGACGCTCGAAATTGGCACATTGAAGCCCGTGGAGTTTGCTCCAATGGCTATATTGAAGGTGGATGAACTCGTGAGCGAGCCATATGAGAAAGCGCTGCGATACGTGAACGCTAGGGACGCACATATTGTCTCCAACCCGGAGATTCTGGGTGGGACGCCGGTGATCGCGAATACGCGGATCACTGTCTATTCCGTATTGGCGCGGCTTGAAGATGGCGAAGGCCTTGATGAGATTGCAGGTGACTATCCCGGCGTCCCGCGAGAGGCCTTCGAAGCCGCTGCTATCTACGCCAAGGCCAACCCAATGATGGGCCGCCCCAAACGGCCCTGGCATGCGGCCGCATAATCGAAGGCGACGGGCGGGGTGGAACTCTTCATTGACGAGTGCCTGTCGCCTTCATTGGCGGCAGAATTGAATGCGACAGGATTTCATGTCGCACAACATCCGAGGGACTTCGGAGGGCTCGGCGATCCTGACCATGTTGTGCTTCGAAGGTGCGTCGACAATAATCTGGTCATTGTCACCCAGAATGCCCGGGATTTCAGAGCGCTTGTTGCGACCGAGGAGATTCATCCCGGCCTCATTATCCTTCCTGTGGCAGGTAAAGCCCGCTCGAAGGAACTGGTCGAGCAAGCAATCGCTTTTCTGCACACGCTTGGTGATCCGATGATGGTGATGATCAATTCAGTACTTGAGATCACATCGAACGGATCGATGAGGCTGTATGATCTGCCTGTGGACGACTAACTCGCCGGCGCGGAGGGACTGTGATCTGACGCAGGCCCGTACCACAAATTTTCACCCGTCGCTGGATGCGGCACACCGCTGGCCAGATCGGGATGTCGTGGATCATCGGGACTTCCGCCATATTCGCCAATGATGGCGTCAATCCGCGCCAATTGCTCTCGCCAGAAATCACCATCACTTGTGCGCGACAAATGAAAGATCCGCTGACGGAGCGCGGCCAGAGGCTTCTGGGTGAGCTCATAGCCCGATTGTCCGATCGGTTCGCGCAGTATGCATTGATCCGGGAGCATCTTGGCAACGAGACGCTTCCACGCATCCTCTCCTGATTTCACTGCGCGTTCCATGGCGATCTCGAACAGTACGGGAGAGTCCAGCCCATCGACAATGCTGGAAAGCCGGGTAAGGCGCGCGTCACCGTCAGACCGGGTGAGCAGATCGTCGACAAGTGCCACGAACCGCTCAGGCTTCTTGGCGAGATACTCGGAAAGCGCATTGGGCCCGTGCCCAAAAAAATGGAGATGCCGGCCATGTCGACCGTTCATCGCGTCTTCGAGAAGGGTTTCAAGCGCACGATCAGAACCGATGCGAAAAAGAGCGTTCACTCTTGCATAGGTGCCCTCCTCATCCGAACCTTGCGCTGCAAGAGCTTCGACCGTATCCATCTCGACATCTTTATCATCGGCAATGACGCCGCCGACATAATCGCGTACGCGCCAGCGTTTGACAGATTCAGGGTATTTTTCGATCCGGCGCACGAGTTCCATCGGATCGTCGCAGCGGCTCAGCATCTCAAGCCACGGCCGCAATATGTAGAAGTCGTTGTCTGGTCGCCACTTTTGAGAAAAATACTTATCTTCAGCGGCGTCGAGGCCGCGGGTGATCCACGCGGCTTTGAGCGGATGCCCGGTGTGAGATAGCGCCTCCAGTAATTCCGAGGCCTTTCCAGGCTCAGGATTCCGCTCGATCACGTCCCAGATTTCCCGAATCCTCGGCCCGCAATCCATCCAGGCTGCAGACGTCGCCAGCTGACGAATGCGCGACCATCCCCCTTCGGATTGCACATCAATCTCGGCAACTCGGTCGAGCAGCCTTGCCGCGACGGGGTGACATTGCTGCGTTTCCGGGCGTTCGATCCAGGCTCGCCGCCGTCGCCTGAGAAGCTCATTGCTGGGGCCCCCAAGTACTCTGCCCTTATCGACAATGTCCGCAGTCCTGAACGGCGCATAAGGACGAAGTGCAATGGCTGCGGAGATCTCAAAGCGCTCATCGCCAAAATAGTCCAACAAAATGTTGCACGTCTCCGGTGACCGAAGCTCGTAGAAGGCCTGCCTCATGAGATTGTCGTAATGCATTTGAGCGGTGCTGCGTCTTCTTCGCGCTGGCGGAAGACGGAGGAACTCCGCCTGCTCGGCTTGGTGCTGATTAAGCTCGGTATCGAGAAGCTCTTTCAACAAAGACAGATCCTGCAGTCTGCCAATTCTAGCAACCGCCCGAGCACCGTCTGCGAGCCATTCCCGGGACCGGTTCGGGTCGTCCAACACGGCGCGGCACCATCGGCGCGCTTGAAGACCAAGTGCAAGCTGCTGAAGACCTGTGGGCTTAAGACCACCTTGCTCCGGATACGCATCACCCTTCCACCACAAGACAAAATCGAACAGGATCGATGCCTCGCCCCCTGACCGGGCCCTGGTATTGATAAGTACGCGGATGAGCGTGTCGTGATCAGCCCGTGCGAGATAGTCTCGTATCCGCACAATCTCCCGCCACAAAGGCGCAGCTTCTTGCCGGGACAGTCCCTGCATCTGATTTCGCAGGTCGAACGCGCGCTTGATCAGCTGCCGCAAGCTTCCCGCCTTCAGCAGTCGGGTTAGCCCCGCTGTATTGTGGACATCCTCTTCTTGTTCGCCGAGAAGGCGCAGGAGCCGCTGCTCGTCACGCTCTGACAAGTCCCGGACATAGTCTTCGGGCCGGTAGATGCGGTTGCCGTCGAAGTACCGGCGCAACATTACATCCGAAAGGAGGTCGGGCGCGATTTCCCTGAACCGGGACGCGAACCAGTGCCGATTTTCCTTGTCCTTTTCATCTAGATCGAGGCCGGCCTTGATATCCTCCTGAGTGAGAGGCTCTCCGGTCATCGCACACCAGGTCAGTTTTGCTCTTAGGGCATGCGATGGGTCGTCCGCTCTAATCTGCCGAATAAGAGCTGGCTCGTAGATATCCCGGGCTTTTTCGGCAGCCAAAGCGCTGACCCGGGAGTCGAGCGCCCAACGACTCCAATGATCGTCGGAGAATTTTTCGAAGAGCTCGCGGGCCAACTCACTTCGGCTGCGATAATGAAGTTCGTCCAGAACGAAGCCAAGGGCATCCGATTTCGGCTCGCCGAGCGCAAGCTCAAGGCCACTTCTGAGGCCCACCTCGCCTCCCATATAGCAAAGATCGTGGATAACACTTCTACGGGTTTCTTCCGGAAGCGTCCTAAACCGGTCCCTCCAGCCAGTTCCGAGGATCGCCGGATTGAAGGGACGCCTGCCCGTCAAGCCGCCGCGGCGGCGGTGATCGTCATTCTGTTCGAGATCCTTCCAGATCCGTTCCGAAAAATCCGCCCGTCCTGTGCTGATCATGAAGTCAAATAAGGCTTCAGGATCGGTTTCCTCGGCCCATTCGTCGACAAAGGATGTGATCGCGCCCGAGATGTTCTGCCACGCTTCATTTCCAAGCACGCCAATCAGTTTGCCGGCGAAGGCGACATCGACGCCGCACATCTCCATCAGGAACCGCTGCAATCCAGGAGAAGCCGGGCCGTCCTGAGACATTTGTTCAACGGCGATTTCAAGTGCGCCCTCCCACGAGCGCTGATTTCCCAGCGCACCGATTGCCTTGCACGGCGTATTGCCATCCGCAGAACAGGCCTCGATTTCAAAGGCAACCCGGGATGATGCGAACCAGTCTCTGAGCATCTGATGATCGAAAGCGAGTGTTCTTGCACCACTATCTTCGTCGACATGAACAAAGGACTGGAGGCTTATTTCCTCCAGTATCGTTTGGGTGTCTGCCCCAAACGCCGCTACGCCAGATCGCTTCCTGAAGGGCTCGATGATTTCGCTGACCCGTGACCATGACAGATCTAGGCGATTTGTTTCGACCATTTCGTTGGCAAGTGCTTCCAGCAGTCCGCGAAGAACTTCTATGCGTTCAGCAGGCGCGCCGGTACGTTGCAGCATCCTCGCAAACTCTTCATCAACGAAGGCTCCAATAAGGGCTGCCGCCGTTTGTGGAATGTCCCTGTCGGAATCACTCCACGGCAGGCGGGCGAATATGCTGAGAAAGAAGGGCGTTCCGAGCACGCGCCGCAGCGCCGGTCTCTGCTGAGCATACCGTAGCGCCGTAACGCCTGACTCGCCCGCAACCTCTCGAACAAAATGCTCCCGGTCAGCGTAGGACAGGCGATCGAGATCGAATTGCGCCTTTGGCGGAACGGGGAGCGGGAACCAGGACGGGCGCGTCGCAAAGCAAAGCGGCGCATGTTCATAATCCTGATGAAAGTGGCTGATCGCATCCCGGACTGTCTTACGATCAGCAGGCGGCAGCTCATTCCATCCATCGAACAGGATGACCAAGTCACCTGCCCGCGCCAGCGCAGCGAGATCAGCCTGTGTTACCTTGTGTTCCATGAACGCATCGCGTTTTGCGATTGCCTCGAATACGTCAGATTTGAGCGCAACTTCTGCCATCGGCAAAACGATCACAGCCGTGTTCTCAGAAGCGGTCTCAATTGCGTCTGCCAAAAGGAACAGTGTTGTCGACTTGCCGGCGCCGCCGAGATCAACGATGGAGGCAACCCATTGTGGCGCAAAGAGTGCAGCAACGTCCGGCATCAGAAGTGTCTCGGCGCCGTCTTCGCGAACACGTTCGAGTCGCCGCGGGATAATAGGGCCGGATTGGTGAACGCGATCTAGCCGTTTGGCGCGATCTTGGCGTGACGCTAGACGAACGCGATCGTGTACAGCGGACAGGCGTCGGTCGGGCACCAGCTCGCCAACAAGCAAATCCAGTTTCGCTTCCTGGAGGTAAATGGCGAGCGCCTGCCTATGTTGCGACAGTGGCGGTTTGCTCCAAAGCTCGTCGTCGAGAATACCCGCCAGGCGAGCCGCCAAGGACTTGGATAAGCCTGTATCTTGCGCTATCCGGGCGGACAGCGCCTCTCTCAATGGCTGCATCCCGGTCCCAGCGGTCCGCCGATGAAGCGTTTCCAGCGCGACCGTGAACACAAGCGGTTGATGCTGCTGGATCGTCTCGCTGACGATCTTCCAGTCCTCGGCTGCAAGCTCTGATTTCAGCCGATCTTCAGAGCGTTCGAGCGCAGATGTGATTGCGCGATTGAGTTCAATTTCGGAAAGGACGTTCTTGAGCGGCGCAGACAATGCATCGAGGAGTTTGCCGGCCGTCCATCCGAGCCCCGCTGATCCGATTGCACCTTCCACCGTCATTTATGCTCGCGTCCGTTCTGGGTAATGAAACACATCCGTACTTCGAGTCTGCTTTCATTCGAATGGCCACAAACCGGCAACAACAGTATGAGGGACACGTTTCAGGATTTAACAATGTTGATGCAGTCTTATCCTTATCATTGAATGCAGCAGCATCGTCTTTGCCTCAACCGGATAGAGACACTTATTGTCTTCCCTTGATGCGATCGAGAACGGCAGTCCTGCCGCGCGGCAATAAATGCCGAGGCGCTTGCCTAGGCCGATCTTGCCTTCCAGCCCGATATCAATCTCTGCGGCGCTATTTTCTGTGAACTGTCCCCTCTGCGTCCTCGGAGGTCCCGGTTGCGCCTTTCGTGTCCTTCGGCCCCAACTGTGCAGCGGCAATTGATGCTCAGATGCTGGTCCCATCACTGATGAGGACCACGCCCTGCTATGTCTGCCCTGCCCCAGCCCAGCGAGACCGAGACCCGCCGTACGGCGATGCTCCGCACGGCTTTTGACGGGCCGGTTGGGGCAGCGCTGGCGGCTCCCGATACCATCGAAATCCTCGCCAATCCCGACGGCTCGGTCTGGGTCGAGAAGGCTGGCTTTGGTTTGCGCCGTGCATCCGAGACGCTCGGCCGCGCCGAACGCGAGCGGATCATCCGGCTCGTGGCGTCCTCTGTCGGGGAAGCCTGCGACCGGGCCTCACCGATTGTTTCTGCCGAACTGCCAGGCTCCGGTGAGCGGTTCGAAGGTATTCTGCCGCCGGTCTCGGAAGCGCCCTGCTTTGCGATCCGGAAACCGGCAGGCCATCCCATTGCGCTCGATACCTATGTCGAGACCGGTGCGCTGACGCCCGCGCTCAGTGTCGGGCTACGGCAGGCGCTGGAAGACCGGCTCAACATCGTCGTTGCCGGCGGGACCTCATCGGGCAAGACGACCTTTGCCAATGCGCTACTGTCCGAATCTGCGTTGGCCGAAGACCGGATCGTTATCCTGGAAGACACAAGGGAGCTTCGCTGCTCCGCCGAGGATGTGACTCAACTCAGGACACACAGGTCCGGCATCACACTCCACGATCTTGTCCGCTCGACCATGCGGCTCCGGCCTGACCGGATCATTGTTGGCGAGGTCCGCGGTGGGGAGGCACTCGATCTCTTGAAGGCCTGGAATACTGGCCATCCGGGCGGGATCACGACCCTGCATGCGAATTCGGCGTCCGGCGCGCTCACCCGGCTCGAACAGCTGGTCGAGGAAGCCACGACTGCCCTTCCCCACGCCCTGATTGGCGAGGCGGTCGACGTGATCATCTTCATGTCCCGCGCAAGCGGCGCTCGCCGCGTCGAGCAGGCGCTCCGCATCACAGGCTTTGACGGCACCGAATACCGGACCGAGCCGCTCGCTGCCCCCTTTCTCAACATCGTCAATTAAGGAGACCGACAGATGTTCTATGACCAGATCAAGGCCCTCAACCGATCACTCCAGGCCGGCATACTGCTGGCGTCGGTGAGCGTACTGTCACTGCCCGCGCATGCTGCCGGCACAGGCATGCCGTGGGAAGGTCCGCTCGACCAGATCCTGCAATCGATCGAAGGTCCTGTCGCCCGGATTGTTGCGGTGATTATCATCACGCTGACCGGCCTGACGCTCGCTTTCGGCGAGACATCGGGCGGGTTCCGCAAACTGATCCAGATCGTGTTCGGCCTGTCGATCGCCTTTGCCGCGACCTCGTTCTTCCTGACCTTCTTTTCATTCGGCGGCGGCGCGGTGCTCTGATGCTCGACGGTTATGAGATCCCCCTCCACCGCTCGCTCGCGGAACCCATCCTGATGGCAGGTGCGCCGCGTTCGGCCGCCATTGCCATCGGGACGATCGCAGCAGCTTTGGCCCTCGGCCTTCGGCTCTGGATCCCGGGTCTCGTGGTCTGGGTCGCGGGACACTCGCTGGCCGTCCTCATGGCCCGGTCCGACCCGGACTTTCTCGCCGTCGCAATCCGGTCTGCCCGTCACAAGGAACATCTTTCATGCTGAACCTTTCCGAATACGCGGCGAAACCGGCGCAACTCTCAGACTACCTCCCCTGGGCGTGCCTCGTCGCGCCGGGCGTCGTCCTCAACAAGGACGGCGCCTTCCAGACAAGCTTCCGCTATCGGGGCCCCGACCTGGAAAGCTCGACGGAAGCCGAACTCGTTGCGGTCACCGCACGGGTCAACAATGTGCTTCGCCGGTTCGGGTCCGGCTGGGCGCTCTTCTTCGAGGCGGTGCGTGCGGAAGCCGTCGCGCTGGAAGAAAGTGCTTTTGACTGTCCAGCCGCCTGGCTGATCGAGCAGGAGAGGCGCGCCGCCGCCGAGGAGACCGGTGCCCGGTTCGAGAGCGCCTACTACCTCACCCTGCTCTGGCTCCCGCCACCCGATGCGACGGGCCGGGCCGAGAAGGCGCTGATCGAGCGGCCAGAGAAGCGGGATGGCGAGGACTGGCGCCAGCGGCTGGAGCATTTCCAGACCCGCGCGGCGCAGACACTCGATCTTCTTTCGACGGCCCTGGATGAAATCCATCCGCTCTCGGATGAAGAAACACTGACCTATCTGCATGCCTGCATCTCGTCGAAGCGGCATGCGGTGTCGGTACCGGAACTGCCGGTCTTTCTCGATGCGGTGCTGGCTGATGAGAGCTTCGCGGGCGGTCTGGAGCCTCGCATTGGCGAGGCGCACCTTGCAACGCTGACGCTGCTCGGCTTTCCGGCCTCGACCCTGCCCGGCATGCTGGATGAGCTCAATCGGTTTGGCTTCTCCTATCGCTGGACGACGCGCTATATCGCTATGGACAAGGCCGAGGCCGAAAAGCTTCTCGCGAAGAAGCGCCGGCACTGGTTTGCGAAGCGCAAATCCGTTGGCGCTGTATTGCGCGAGACGCTGTTCAACGAACAGGCCGCCCTTCTCGACAATGATGCCGACAACAAAGCCGCCGACGCCGATGCGGCGCTGCAGGAGCTTGGCTCCGATCTTGTCTCCTATGGTTATGTAACGACGACACTGACACTGATGGGTGCCTCTCGCGAGGAAGTCGAGGAACGCACCCGCGCGGTCGAGCGGGTCATCAATGGGCGCGGGTTCACGACGATCCGCGAGACACTGAACGCCGTCGAAGCCTGGCTCGGTTCGCTGCCGGGACATGTCTATGCCAATGTTCGCCAGCCGATCCTGCATACGTTGAACCTGGCGCATCTTGTGCCCATCTCTTCAGTCTGGGCGGGCGATTCATGGAATGCGCATCTTGCAGATCGTGCCCTGATAGAGGCCCAGACTGAAGTCACGACTCCGTTCCGGCTCAACCTTCATGTCGGCGATGTCGGCCATACGCTGATTATTGGGCCAACAGGGGCCGGCAAATCGGTCCTCCTGTCGCTGCTCGCGGCGCAATGGCAGCGCTATGAGGACGCGCAGGTGTTTCTCTTCGACAAGGGGCGATCCGCGCGCGCGGTGACGCTGGCGATGGAGGGAAGCTGGCTGCCACTGGCTGGCGAAGAGCGCCCAGCGCTGCAGCCGCTTCGGGACATCGATACCGAGCGCAGCGCGAGCTTTGCCGCAGACTGGCTGCTCGGCCTGATCGAAGCCGAGGGCGTGACCGTCACGCCGGATCTGAAGTCCGTCTTGTGGGACGCGGTGCGGTCGCTGGCTTCGGCGCCTGTTGCCGAACGGACGCTGACTGGGCTCAGCCTGATCCTCCAATCTGATACGATGAAAGCAGCGCTGCACCCCTACACGCTGGAAGGGGCCTATGGGCATCTGCTCGACAGCGATGCCGAAGTGCTCGACCTCTCTTCGATTGCCTGCTTCGAGATGGACGAGCTGATGCAGACCCCGTCTGCGGTCGCGCCCGTCATCACCTATCTGTTCCACCGGCTCGAAGACCGGTTCGATGGACGCCCGACCCTGCTCATCCTCGATGAGGCCTGGCTGTTCCTGGACCATCCCGTCTTTGCCGCGCGCCTCCGTGACTGGCTGAAGACGCTGCGGAAGAAGAATGTCGCCGTCGTGTTCGCGACCCAGTCGCTGGCCGACATTGAAGGGGCGTCCATTGCTCCCGCCCTGATCGAATCCTGCCCGACCCGGATCTTCCTGCCGAATGAGCGGGCTTTGGAGCCTACCGCCCAGGCGATCTATCGGCGGTTCGGACTGAATGACCGCCAGATCGACATTCTCGCCAAGGCCATTCCGAAGCGGGACTATTACTATACCTCGCCCCTCGGCTGCCGGCTTTTCGAACTCGGCCTAGGCGAGGTCGCGCTCGCCTTCTGCGGCGCCGCCTCCCCTGCCAACCAGAAGCTCATGGATGGGCTTCTCGAAGCCGACGCTGAGACGGGCTTCGCCCGGGGCTGGCTGGAGCTGAAACAGCTTGGCTGGGCAGCGGACCTACTCGCCGGACAGCCCAATGCAACCCTCTCCCAAATCGCCGCTGAATAGGAACCTCCCATGAAAGCCCTTCTCTCATCTGTCGCCCTTGCTGCCATTCCGCTGTCGGGGCTTATGGCGCCGCCTGCGTCCGCGCAGCTCTTCGGCGGCGGGATTGTCTACGACCCGACCAACCATGCCGAGAACATCCTCCAGGCGGTCCGGGCCCTGCAGCAGATCGACAATCAGATCCGTCAGCTCACCCATGAAATCGACATGATCGAGAAGATGGCGCGGGACCTTGAAACGCTCCCCGTCGAAGTCGCCCGGGCGATCATTGCCGACCGGATCCGCCGCATCGGGGAACTGATGGAAGAGGCCGATGGCATTGGGTATGGCGTCGAGGAGGTCGAGCGCGAATACGAAGACCTCTATCCTGAAACCTATGGCGAGACCCCGCCTGCGAATACGGTCCTTGTCGAGGATGCGCGGATCCGCTGGCAGCAATCCCGCTCGGCACACAAGCACACGCTGCTGATGGTCGCCGAGACGGTCCGCGACAATGAGCGCGACGCCGAGGCGCTGACAGGTCTTGTCGAGGAGAGCCAGACGGCGGTCGGCAATCTCCAGGTCCTGCAAGCCGGCAACCAGATCGAGGCCATGTCGGCCCAGCAGCTGATGCAGATGGAAGCCATGATGGCGGCGCATTACCGCGCCGAGGCCCTCGACCGGGCGCGCGAGCTGGAAGAAGCCGAACGCGGCCGCGCGCGTCTCCAGTCGTTCTTCGGGAACTGACTGCCATGGAAGAGATGGGCGTCATCGACCGGTTCCTTGAAACCTTCATTGCCTATATCGACTCAGGCTTCGGCCTGCTGGCGGGCGATGTCGCTTATCTGACGACCACGCTGATCGTGATCGACATCACGCTGGCCGGTCTCTTCTGGGCCCTGTCGCAGAATGCCGATGTGATTTCGGGGCTCCTCAAGAAAGTCCTCTATGTCGGCTTCTTCGCCTTCATCCTCGGCAATTTCTCCATCCTGGCGAACATTCTCTTTGCGAGCTTTGCCGATCTCGGTGTGAAGGCGGGCTCCTCGACGCTGACGGCTGAGGATCTGATGCGGCCCGGCTATATTGCGGGGATCGGGTTCGAGGCGGCGCAACCGCTATTAGAAGAAATCGGCGACATGCTGGGGCCGATCCGTTTCTTCCATAATTTCATCCTGATCGCGGTCATGCTGATCGCCTGGGCAATCATCCTCGTCGCCTTCTTCGTGCTGGCGGTCCAGCTCTTCGTTGCCATCCTGGAGTTCAAACTGACGACGTTGGCGGGCTTCGTGCTGGTGCCTTTTGCGCTCTGGAACAAGACCTCGTTCCTCGCCGAACGCGTCCTCGGCAATGTCGTTACGTCCGGCATCAAGTTGATGGTGCTCGCCATCGTGATCGGCATCGGCTCGACACTGTTCACCTCGATCACCGAGGCCTTTGGCGGGCCGGGCGATGTGACGCTGGCTGAAGTGATGGGCACCGTGCTTGCCTCCATCGTTTTTCTCTGGATGGGCGTATTCGCGCCCGGCATCGCCTCCGGCCTTGTCACCGGCGCGCCGCAGCTTGGCGCTGGGTCTGTGGTCGGCACGACAGCGGCAGTTGGCGCAGGCGCTGTGCTGGCGACGACCGGCACAGCCGCGGCAGGCCGCGCGGCACTTGGCGGCGTATCCGGCGCGGTGAAGGCGGGTGCCTCGATGACGGGTGGTGCCCGCACCTCCTATGATCTTGGCCGCATGGCGTCCGGTCAGACCGGCTGGCGCGGGGCTGCGGCGGGTATCGCAGGCGTCGCGCAGGCTGGCGGCGATACGCTGCGCCGGATGGCGGGCCGGCCTTTTGCGTCGGTTGGCAATGCCTATCGGCGTGGCAGCGAGGCGGCTTTTGCGGCGACGGGAGGCACCATGGCGGCGGCGTCCGGCGATGCCGCTACCAGCGGCTCGACGAGCCCCGCCTGGGCCCGACGCCTTCGCACAGAACAACGCCTGCAGCATGCCGGCGCGATCACGGTTCACGCCCTGAAGGACGGTGATCGCGGCATGGCGGGCGACAATCCGAAACTCCGAAACGAAGAGGACTGATCGACATGGCCTTCCGGCGCACCTCCACCCATTATGGGCAAAGCCCACACCCCGAGACGCCCTACCAAAAGGCGGGCCAGGTCTGGGACGAGCGCATCGGCTCAGCCCGCGTCCAGGCCAAGAACTGGCGGCTGATGGCGTTGGGCCTGCTCGGACTGCTGGCGGCCTCGTCTGCGGCGCTTGTCTGGCGCAGCCTGCAATCGACCGTCACACCCTATGTGGTCGAAGTTGATGATACGGGGGCTGTGAAGGCGGTCGGGCCTGCGCTTGCGCGTTATGAACCGACAGACGCGCAGATTGCGCATCATCTTGCGAATTTCATCTCCGATGTCCGCAGCCTGTCGATTGACCCTGTCATCGTCCGGCAGAACTGGCTCGCCGCTTATGACTATGTGACCGACAAGGCGGCGATCACGCTCAGCGATTATGCCCGCGACAATGATCCTTTCGCCGAGATCGGGCGGCGCTCGCGCAGTGTCGATGTGGTGAGCGTCGTGCGGGTGTCCGGGGAATCCTTCCAGGCGCGCTGGCTCGAGAAGACCTATGAGAATGGCGCGCTCACCGGCGTCAAACGGTTCACCGGGCTTTTCACCATTGTGAACTCCCCGCCGCGCGATGCGGAGACTCTCCGCGCCAATCCCCTCGGCCTCTACATCCACAGCCTCAACTGGGGCGAAGACCTTGTCACAGGAGAAACAAAATGATCCGTATAATGAGCCTTGTATCAGCCCTCGCCCTGACGACGGCCTGCGCGAGCGTTCCCCCTGAGCCCGTCATCGAGGATACGGCCTTTGTCGAAGCGGCATTCGTCGAAGACGTGCCGGACCGGCCTGTCGAGATTGTCGAGACGCCAACCGTGCTGGCGCTACCTGGCCAGATGAAACCCGTAGACGGCACGAAGCGCACCGTCACGCGCGTCTACACCTCGCCGACCGAGACGATCCGCAAGGGCACGACCGAGGCCCGGATCGAGCCCTCCGTCGATGGATATGTGAATGCGATCCAGGTCTATCCCTATACCGAAGGCGCGCTCTACCGGCTCTATGCCGCGCCGGGCCAGGTGTCCGACATAGCGCTACAACCGGGCGAGACCCTGGTCTCGGTCTCGGCCGGCGATACGATCCGATGGATTGTCGGGGATACCTCCTCCGGTTCAGGCGGCACGGCCCGTGCGCATGTGCTGGTCAAGCCAATCGCGGCAGGCCTATCGACAAACTTGATGATCGCCACGGACCGGCGAACCTATCATCTCGAACTCGAAAGTGTTGACGGCACCTATATGGCCGCCCTCTCCTGGCGCTATCCGGCGGACGAACTGGCAGAGCTGGTCTCCCGCAACAAGATTGCGTCCATTCGCGAGGATGCGTCCATCGCGCCCGGCGTTGCGGTTGACCGGCTGGACTTCAACTACGTGATAGAGGGCGACAAGCCAGCCTGGCGGCCCGTGCGTGTGTTTGATGACGGGCGGCAGGTCTTCATCCAGATGCCGGCAGGGCTTGCCACCATGGATGCCCCGCCGCTCTTCATCCTTGGGACCTCGGGCGACGCAGAGCTCGTCAATTATCGGCTCCGCGGGAATTATTACATCGTCGACCATCTTTTCCGGGCAGCAGAGCTCCGCATCGGCGAGAAGGACCAGACCGTCGTGCGAATCCGCAAGCGCGTGCAGCGCTCCGGTCTTGCGAGCATGTTCGGAGGCGAGGGATGAGCGAGCCGGCCCCTTTCCCGAAACAGGCCGATGAGCTGAAGCTGCGCGCGCGGCCGCGGCCGGTGACGCGGATCAACCGCAAGGTCCTGATGGCGGGTGCCTGCCTTGGTGTGCTGGGCCTCTTTGTCGCTGCTTCCATCGCGCTCGATCCGCCAAAGGCGGTCGATCCGGCAGACCGGCAGGAGCTCTACAATACGGCGACCAAGCGCGCGCCGGACGGTCTGGCGGACCTGCCAAACTCCTATCTGGGCTGGCAGCCTGCGGGTGACACGCCGAGACTTGGCGCGCCCATGGCAGGCGATCTTGGCGGAACTGTCGTGGCGGAAGAAGAAGAATGGGGCCTGGAGCCCGACTGGAATGTCGCGCCGTCAGACGACTTCCGGCCATCGGCCGAGGATGAAGCCATTCGCGCGCAGAGACTGGCGGACGCCAAAGTGGCCGATGCAGCCGGCAAGGCGGGCGTGTTCTTCGATGTCGGCAATCGGCAGTCACCGGCTGGGTCAGTGACTGCACCGGGAATCCTGCCGAACAGTCTTGGTTCGGAACTGTTGGCGCTCGCCGCCCAGGGCGCGGGGGCGCCGGGTTTTGCCGGCGCGCCCGATCAGAACCTTCAGGTAGAGAAGATTGCGTTCGCAGCCGAGAAGCGGGATGGCGACATCTACAACCCGCATGATGTCGAGACTCCCATCTCGCCCTATCAGGTGATGGCGGGCACGCTGATCCCGGCCTCGCTTGTGACCGGGCTGAATTCTGACCTACCCGGCAATGTCATCGCGCAGGTGACTCAACCGGTTTTCGACACGGTGAGCGGCGCGCATCTGCTGATCCCGCAGGGCGCGCGCCTGATCGGGCGCTACCAGTCGGAAGTCTCTTTCGGCCAGGAGCGTGCGCTCGTGGTCTGGGACCGGATCATCCTGCCGGATGGCAGCTCGCTTCAGATTTCGGAGCCGGCTTCGGACTCGCAGGGCTATGCGGGCGTCTCTGACAGGACCGACCATCACTGGGACCGCGTGTTTGCAGCCGCGGGGCTCGCGACGCTGCTCGGCATCGTTTCCGAACTTGGCTCTGACGATGATGATGTCGAGCGAGCGATCCGGCGCGGGTTCGGGGACAGCGTCTCCGAAGCCGGCCAACGTGTCGTCGACCGCAATCTCGGTATTCAGCCGACGATCCGAATACGGCCCGGCTGGCCGGTGCGGGTGGTGGTGACGCGCGACCTTGTGTTGCGGCCCTATTCTGAAGGAGGTCGGTGATGAGCCTTCGCATCGGACAACTCCCGGACCGGACACCGGTGAAGCTCACCGTCTCTGTCGATCCTGATCTTGCTTCCGCGCTTACAGACTATGCGGCGATCTATGCCGAGACCTATGGCGCGGAAGAGAAACCTGAAACCCTGGTGCCTGCCATGCTGGACATGTTCCTCAGCTCGGATGCCGGGTTCAAGCGGGCCCGCAAGGCCCTTCATGCCAGAGCCAGCAAAGGAGAATAGCAATGGCAACAATCGGCACCTTTAGCCAGAAGGATGGCAAATGGACCGGGACGATCCGGACCATGACAATCAATGTGAAAGCCCAGATGGTCCCGGTGGCCGAGAAGGCCGAAGGCGGACCCGACTACCGGATCTTCGCCGGCGGCGCAGAGCTCGGTGCTGCCTGGCGCGAAGAGAGCAAAGATGGCGAGACGCCATACCTGGCCGTAAAGCTCGATGATCCAGGATTCGAGAAGCCGCTGCGGGCTGCCTTTTTCGAAAAGGAAGAGGGTGGCAGCGGCGTGCTGGTCTGGAACCGGCAGAAGCTGAACTAGATCAGTTTTTGCCTATCGAACCGTGAACCGCAAATACCCCAAACTCGTGCCTCGCGGTCGCCTTCCAAAGGCGATCGCGACACAAACTGAGCCTCCCGAGGACGAATTTTCTGGGGAAATAGCCCCATCCTGGGCGATTGAGCTCGCCGAAGCGCTTGCGCGATACCATGCGAGGTTGGCATATCGGAAAGGGTCATGACCCTAAAAGCCGCCATCTACGCCCGCTACTCGTCGGACCTTCAGTCTATTCGTTCAATCGAAGACCAGACTGCCCTTTGCCGACAACATCTTGAACAGAAATCCTGGACCGAAACAGTTGTCTATTCAGACCGCGCTATCTCGGGCGGCGCGATGGTTACGCGCCCCGGCATACAGGAACTGATAAGGGGCGCCGCGAACGGTCAGTTCAATGTGGTTGTCGCCGAGGCGCTCGATCGCATCTCTCGCGACCAGGCTGACACAGCCACGATCTACAAAATCCTCGCCTTTCATGGCGTGTCGATCGTCACGCTTTCCGAAGGCGAAGTCGATTCGATGCATGTCGGCTTCAAGGGTGTGATGAATGAGATGTTCCTGCGCGATCTCGCGAAGAAGACGCGCCGAGGCCAGACAGGAGTCGTGAATTCAGGCAGATCGGCCGGAGGACATTGCTACGGTTACGACATCGTACCGGGTGAACAGAATGGCATCCTGACCATCAACGACGAAGAGGCTGAGACCATCAGACGGATCATGCGTCTGTTCGTTGAAGGAACGTCTCCGAGAAGCATCGCGTCCATGTTGAATCAGGAAGGTGTCGCAGCACCGCGCGGTTCAGATTGGCGCGCCTCAACGATCAATGGACAGGTGCATGCCGGCAACGGCATCCTGAACAACGAACTCTATATCGGTCGCCGCATCTGGAACCGCAGGCACAAGGTCACAGATCCCTTCAGCGGCAAGAAGCGAATGCGGGCAAACCCCGAAAGCGAATGGGTCATCAATGAAGTTCCGGACCTTCGGATCGTTGATGACGAACTCTGGCAGGCTGTGAAGCTTCGCCAGCAAAGGCACTCCCGTAAACGTGGTGGAGCGAAGCGGCCAACACGGCTCCTGTCGGGGCTTCTGGAATGTACTGTGTGCGGCGGCCCAATGTCGATTGTCTCTCAGAACAGGTACGGTTGCTCGACAAGACGCGAGAAGGGTACCTGCTCGAACAATCGAACCATTGCGGCCAAAGAACTGGAAGAACGCGTCCTTGCAGGACTGAACAACGCTCTGCTTCATCCGGACGCGCAGAAGGCGGCGGCACGCGAGTTTCACGCAGAACTCGTTCGTCAACAAAAGGCGACTGGCAGCGAGCGGTTTCAGCTTGAGAAGGCTATCGCTGAAGGCGACAGGCGCATTGACCGGATTGTCGATGCGATTGCTGAAGGAGTCGCGACCACTGCCCTCAAGCAAAAGCTGGTCGCCCTGGAAGCAGAAAAAGTCGAGAACGAGGGCAAACTTGCGGCAATGGGCAGCGAGCCCGTTGTGAGCGTTCATCCGAACGCGGGCGAGCTCTATGCCGAGCTTATCGGCTCACTTGTGGAAGTGGTTTCGGACCCGTCTCCGGATGCTGACGAGGTCCGATCCATCTTGAGGAAGACAATCCAGCGAATTTGCCTTGAGCCGCGCAAAAATGAGAGCGGCTATAACCTTGTTATAAAAGGCGATTTGGCCGCCCTGATTTCTCAGGACGGCCAAACTACTCTTATGATGGGTGCGGGAGTAGGATTTGAACCTACGACCTTCAGGTTATGAGGCGAAACAGAGCCCCTTGAATGATTTGGATTTTTCTGCGTAACTCCTTGTAAGTATGGAGTTATTCAGGACATCGAAAGACATGCGAGGACATCAAAAGCTAACCGATACAGAGAAGAATTCTGACACCGGTCTGACACGAAAGAAACCTGTCCGCATAAACGATGGTTTTGTGAAGGCGCTGCAGAAACCAGACAAGGGCAATCGAATTTCATTCGATAGTCAGTTATCTGGCTTTGGGGTCAGAATTACTGCTAACGGGCATATAGCCTTTGTGCAAAACTACATGTTCAAGGGACGCGAACGTCGAATAACAATTGGCTCATACCCGACCTGGAGTGTTGCGGCCGCAAGAAGGCGCTCTGCGGAGATAAAGTATGAGATAGCGAGAGGCGTGGACCCCCTTGAAGATCGTAGTCGAGCTCGACATGCACCAACCGTAAAAGAAATGTTCGATCGCTACGAACGAGACTATATGCCAAAGCTTGCACAGCGCAGTGCCCAAGATCAGCGATCCATGTTCTTGAAATCCATTCTACCTCGTCTCGGTTCAAAAAAAGTCGAAGACGTGACGTTCAATGACTGCGAAGCTCTGCATCGATATCTTTCAAAGGATCGGCCTCTAAGAGCCAATCGCGTAATAGAAGTGCTCCGTCGTGCATTCAACTTGGCTGTTAAATGGGGATGGCTAGAACGAAATCCGGCCTCTGGAATAGAAAAGAATCAAGAGCAGAAACGAGAGCGGTATCTATCTGCAGATGAGATAAAACGCTTGCTCGGAGAGCTCGACCGACACCGACAAAAAACATCCTGTGATGCAATTCGATTTATTCTATTCACAGGATGTCGTAGAGGCGAAGCCTTAAACGCAACTTGGGATCAATTCGATCCAGATCTAAGAATCTGGACCAAACAGGCAGCAACCACAAAGCAACGGCGAATTCACCGCGTGCCAGTTCCACAAGCGGTCACTGCGCTTTTGCAAAGGAGACGGAGTGATACCGCATCAAAATTTGTGTTCGAATCGACAACAGGCCGAGCGATTACGGATATAAAAAAAACATGGGCGTCCGTTACGAAAGCCGCCAACATACAAAATGCACGCATCCATGATCTACGTCACACCTACGCGAGTATCGCTGTATCACAAGGACAAACACTACCAGTGATCGGAGCATTGTTAGGTCACACACAACCACAAACTACGCTGCGGTACGCACATTTGTACGACGAGCCGCTGATGCGAGCTACAGAACTGGTGTCCCTAAAACTGAAAGACGATTGAAGTTAGCCTACCCTGCCTCGACCGAAAAAATCATGCTCATGATACAGTATTCCTGGATCTGCGGAACGAGTGAACTTCGACAAGTCGGTTCCTGAAATTTCACAGTTAGTCAGGACAGAGGTTATTGCATGTCGGATCGAAACCATGTCGGGATGATTACGGCCTCTTGAGAAAACCGCAATGATCACCGCGCGTTGACGTTCCTCCTGGCTCGAATCCCTCTTTACGAGTTCAAGCGCAGTGCCTATCTCAATGCCCATAACTTTTACGTTTGGGCGTTTCGCTGCCGGAAACTTCGATGAGTCCAAATGTCCATAAATCGTCATTGCTCTGACCAATGGCCATTGACGCGTAGTATCGTGTTCCTCTTCAGCGGAAGATCGCAGTCCTACGCACGCAATATCAAACTCCTGATCAGCATCTTCGGAAACGATCTCGGCGATCTTCGCTTTTCGTATCGCTTGCTCGAGTGTAGTTTCCACTCGCCCGTCGAGCAGCAAGCTAGCACTACCAAATGCCCAATGAGAGTCTGCAGCAATCTTCAGTACTTTAACTGCCGCAGCATTCACTCCCTCTTTCACCACTAGGTACTCCCTCTCTACTCCGAGTCCCCTCGCGATGGTGGCACCCGCGTACACCTCGATATTTGGGTGACTACGTTTAAACTCGGCAGATAGTTTCACTGGAAGAAGGCCAGCGCGCTTACGCTTTTTTGGCCTATCACAACGCCACAGGAAAGCCATTCGGCCGCCGTCGGACGTTATCCTTTGCTCTCGCTCGAACCGTTCCGCAGAAATTTTGTTCCGAAAATAACTGAAGACTATCAGTTTGATCGCAATACTCGATAGCGTACAAACCGCCGTTATTATTATGCCGAGGACAGCTAAAATACCTGCCATGGGACTATTGCCCGTCCACACCACAACTCCGCTTAATGTGGTGAGAGCAGCCCCAAGAAGCGCCATTAGTCCGAGTTGAGTATACAAGAGCCTCCACCAGGCAAATGAATCTCCTAACCCTAAGTCCAAAATCTCATCTTCGTTCATAGGTAGCCGTTGTTGGTACTATCGGTTTGAGACGGAGTAGTGAACGAAGTCGCATCATGCATGCGCTCAGACCGAAGAAGCAGAAAGCGGCTGTGCGAGCAGCGCGCAGTCGCTTTCTGCTTCTTCGCAGTGGGTCTTGATGAATCTCTCAAGGACAACACTCCTTAGCTCAAACAAAGAATATCCGTTGTGGGCCAACGAATTCAAAAGACTATGTTTGCGAAAGTCTCGAAAATAGACAACCTTCGGAAGATTCATTTTTACCTTGACGCGAACGGATTCCGTGACAAATTGTAAGTATTCGATGCGAAGCACGAATAAAAAGGTTGTCGATGGATAGGATCATTTGCCTATCCTGAGCGGTTATCGCGGTAAGGCGCGCCCACTGGGCGAAGAAATTGCGGCCCGCAAATCGTCCCGGTCTCAGGGGGCGCGAGTTGAAAGCTCGTACGATTTGATTGGCGGCCGAGGCAAGCATATACCTCACCTGTGACTACGGCCGCCCATGAACTGGGACGACTTATAGTGTCTGAATTTGAAGATACGTACCTGACGCGTGATGAAGCAGCTCTGCTCCTCAGCGTGGACAAGCGTACATTAGCGAGATGGTTTAGCTTAGGCGAAGGACCACCGCGCATAAAAATTGGCTCGCGAATTCTCTACTCAAAAACCAGTATTGAGACTTGGCTTCGGTCATTGGAGGTTACTCCATGCCGCAGCTAAACGCTCATTTGCCGCGCGCATTGGTTTGCCAGGCTCTGGCGAGCGATGCCCCCTGCCAAAGGGGCGTCCAAGTAACACGCCCCTCTACAAATACATGCACACGGAGTGTCTGGTGGAACTAATACACAAAGGCTTCGACAAGCTAGAAATAGCGATCAAGGCTGGGCTGCCCATGAGGCTCGCCAGCATATTCGAAAAGGCGAAAACCTTAGCGTCTGAAACCGACACGCCAACACCAGTTGATATCAACGGCGTCCGGTTCTTCGTAGCTTCCTCCGGAATGATGGGTGGATACCGCTACAGAGCGAACACAGGCACTTTTGGAGAAGAATGGTGGTTCAAGCAAAAGACTAGCCGGAAGGACGCTTGGGGCATCAGGGTTCGGGTTTCGTCCGTACGCATCGCAGTACGTGGGTGGTCTGAAGCAAAGAAACGGATTCACCAAACGCTCGAAGCACTTGGCGTCGTTGCGCTACCCCACGAGTACAGTATTGGTCGGATTGATTTCGCAATGGACTTTCTGTTTCCGAGTTTTGAACCGATCAGCAAAAACTTTGTCATGGGGCACAGGTTCAAACGGAACCAAAATGCAATCGCCACCGAGTACATCGAAGCCGGTCGTACGGATCGGGTAGAGACGGTGACAGTCGGAAAGATGCCGGGCCGCCAGCTTCAAGTCTATGATAAGCGCGCTGAAGTCCTCTCTAAAAAGGATCGCACCTGGTTCGAGATATACAATCATAAACGGCGAGCCGCAGGCGAGTCAGAATTCGATTTCTCTAACCCAAGCGTCAGTCGTATTTGGCGCCTAGAGCTTCGCGCCGGCAAGAAGCACCTCAAAGAGGACTGGAAAGTCTCGTCCTGGTCGCAAGTTGAAACCACTGCGCCACGGATCTTCAAGGCAATGCTTCGTGACATTCGCTACGTGGTGCCGTCCGCCTCTGATCAGAACCGTTCTAGATGGCCCAATCACCGTCTGTGGGATGGCGCATTGGAGGCGCTGAAAGGCGATCTGTTCAATCTTAAATCTGACATTTCGGAGGAACGACTATACGCGGTTCAACTCCAAGAATGGGAAGACATGATCAGAAGTCACATATCCGGCTCGATGATTGCAATGGCTGCAAGGCGCGGTGTTTCGCGGGATCAGCTATGCACCTTCGCGACGGCACAATTTTCGAACCTTCTAGAAGAATATGAGGAAAACAAAGCTCATACCGAACGAAGGCTGTCGAAAGCTCGGAAGAAATATGGCTTAGCAGACGAAGGAGAACCAATTGATGTCTAAGCGCCTGAACAAACGATTTAAGAAGCAGCATGCATTCATCTACTTACTAAGGGAGCTGCAGCTGACTGACGAAGATGTTTTAGAATTCCTGACTGATAGCCCAGCATTCGATGACTACGACGAATTTGACGACCCTGAACAGAAACTGCGGCAGGATATCAATGATGTTCGCACCTTAAAAAAGACGCCGCCTTCGAACTGGCTACCTGAACTACTAGATGGCATCAAGTTCTATCTTGAACAGCAAGAGGATAAGGTTTTCCGTTTCAATAGCGGGGGACATCCAGTCTACAATATCAATTTGCCCGCACCCAATGCTCGTCTTGCTCACTTCGGTTTGATTATTCAGCTATTGCATCTCCGGAACAACAAAAACGCATATGTACTCGAAGAGAAGCACGAACCTGCTCAATAGAGAATAGTAATGGTTTTCCTGTTTTCGGAGCCGCTATCGCTTAGCGACTCCGAGAACGCGGGAGTTAGGAGTGTGCAAGGGTCGCTCCGACCGAAGGCTTGCCCTTGCACACTCCTAGCTCTCGCGTTTGACTCGATGAGTGATGGTGGATCTGAAAACATCTTGTTTTTGGTGAGCTGGAGCCATCGGACTATCCACGCGAATAAACGGCGCATTTTTTGCCACGCCGCCGCCGCGCGCGCGCGGATGCTGGGCCCTTCCCCTTTTTAAACTCTCGAAGGCTCGCGGCTCTGGTCGAACCAGCATGCCGGTCAGTCAACTAAGCGCGAATTGCTCTGTCTGAGACACCGTCAGAAAGGTGTCGTAATCCAATGAGGATAGGAACAGGGGTAAGATTTGACCCTTTCCCCCTCTTGCATGGTGCGCACAGTGAGGCTCCATGGGTTCTAGGGTCGGATCGGGCGAGACCAAGGCGTCATGGTTTCCATCATCCGCTTTCTTCGTCTCCGGCTTCTGTCGAACTTTGCCTGACTGGTCGAACCGCTATTGCACTAGCAAACCTGCCAAGGCGCTGATTTAAGACTGCCGACCTCTCGATTTAATGAAGAACGCCTCGCTAGCCGCCTCATCGCCTCGATCGGCTCTAATGCTTCCCCGGCTCCTGTCTGGCATCCGCGCGCGCGCGGCGGCGGTCAATACCTGTGGAAAATTCAAGAAACTTTTCTGACATGGCTCTGACACAGAAAATTCGGCACATTTCGACAAAAGAAAAACCCCTGATTTCCGCAAAGAAATCAGGGGCTTAGTGGGTGCGGGAGTAGGATTTGAACCTACGACCTTCAGGTTATGAGCCTGACGAGCTACCGGACTGCTCCATCCCGCGTCAGCATGTAGACACATTTAAGAGGCTAACCCCTGAAATGCAAATCCGGCCGCGAGGGCCGGACACATCCGCCTGGAAGATCCGGGCGGCAGGCCGCAAAGCGACCAAAATCGTCGTAAATGGAAAGATATGTCTGCAAGCTTGTATGACTGGGTTCTGCGGACCCGGCAGCGACCTACTCTCCCACGCCTTAAGACGTAGTACCATTGGCGCAAGGGGGCTTAACGACCGAGTTCGAGATGGGATCGGGTGGG